>Ga0307507_10002705_pt1 | contig 36405 bp, 22 predicted proteins | sample 7_EM_MG_FD_207223 | JGI IMG/M metagenome (GOLD analysis project Ga0307507, IMG submission 207223) | Populus trichocarpa ectomycorrhiza microbial communities from riparian zone in the Pacific Northwest, United States - 7_EM | ecosystem: Host-associated > Plants > Roots > Unclassified | place...
CGCTATTGCGTCGTCATGTGAAAGCCTATGAGTCAACTGATCTCATAGTGTGAAAGATAACAAACCGATGACTAATAACTATTAGTCATGTGAGAGTCTGCCTTGCTTAGTCACCGTTTGTGAGAGGCGGACGGGCTTTCTCTGAGGCCTCTACTTTGGATTTGGGTTTTTTTGGTTTTTCTCACTGTTGGGTTTTTTCTTGGGTTTTCGGCCAATGCTTTCTTTTCGTTGCTGGTTTCATGTATATTTTGTTCTAGTTTTCAGCGCCCGGGTGCTTTGTGCGGGTTTCAGACCAGGGGCTTTCTATCACGGTTTCCACCGCCTTGACGATGGGCTGGACTGGGTGGAAGTTTGTTGCGGCCATATCCTTCGGGATGCGTGCTATTTTTGTACTTATTGCTTCATCGTTCGGCCTCAGCTAGAAACATCATATAAAGTATGATAGAAAAAAGAAAAAAAAGGAAAAAAAAAGGCATGGGATTTGGGTCACGAACGATCTCCTCCACACCTCCGGCGATTGAAAGCTCAACACCATGAGAATTCATCGTCAACATCCACCTCCCCCGCACTCTCAGTGAGGTGCACCCCCCCCTCCCGCCATACTTCTCTTCTCATGTCCTTGGGCCCTGGCGTCCTTGTTTCTAGGGGTCGTTTGGCTCTACTCCCTCCTCTCGGCGCACGTGTTTCGCTGCCTCGCTTAGCATTTGCTCTGTCGGCAACCCCTTTCTTCCGTCAATGGGTCGGTCGCAGTCTCAGGTTATAGTCGAAGTAGTCGCCCCGGTGGCTCTGCTCCCTGGTATTGCACTATCTCCTTGGATCACTGTTTGGTATGGATGGCATCGTCGAAAAGTCCTGATCTCGGTTCGGTCCTCCCTCCCTCGTACTTCTACTAGATGGGCACATACCTCCCTCCCTCACTTGGTCTTCCTCCCGTGGCTCGGTTACAGCAAACACCCCCCACCGGGTTGGATCGCGCTGGCGTCCGGCAACCATTCACCTCGCTTCCTCCTGCGACTCGTTGACTCCCGTGGCCTAACCCGCCAGACCTTCTACCATCAGCCCCGCGATCTGGTCTATATGGCCCCAGTACTATTAGCCTCGAGTATGGTTGTGTTCGACTATCTTTGCAGTTGGGGATCGTTAAAGGTCTTTTGCGGCGGATGGGCTTCCTCTGGTGCTTCTTCTACGGATTTGCGTTTTTTTAGTTTTTCTGACTGTTGGGTTTTTTCTTGGGTTTTCGGTAGATGCTTTCTTTTGGTTGCGAGTTTCTTCTATATTTTGTTGTAGTTTTCAGCGCCCGGGCCCTGGGTGCGGGTTTTAGACCAGGGGTTGTTCTCCCACGGTATCCACCGCCTCGACGATGGGTTGGACTGGGTGGAAGTTTGTTGCGGCCATAACCATCCCAGTTACATGCTATTTTTGTACTTATTGCTTCAGCCTTCGGCCTCAGCTAGAAACACAATTTCCAATATGACAAAAAAAAAGAGAAAAATAAAGAAAAAGGAATGGGATTTGGGTCACGAACCATCTCCTCTACATGAGCCATCCTCTCTACACACCCAGCGATGGAAATCTCCACACCAGGAGAATTCATCGTCAACATCCACCACCCTGCGCACTCTCAGTAAGCTGCACTCACACCCTGAGTGAGCTGCCACCCCCCCTCCCGCCATACTTCCCTTATCATGTCCTTGGGCCCTGGCGTTCTTGTTTCTAGGGGTTGTTTGCCACTACTCCCTCCTCTCCCCACTCGCGTTTCGCTGCGTCGCTTAGTGCTTGCACGGTCGGCAACACACTCCCCCCCTATGTTAGAGACAGCTGGGACTACAGTTTCGCAGTACGAGAAAACCTTTCCACAGGCTACTGTCGATTTCTCCATTCTCTTCACCTCCGTTAGAGACTGCCTAGTCAGACACGCACATGGTTACCGATAGTTTCCACAGTTATTGGGTCTACCCCTCCTCTCCCCCCAGAAGGTCTCCTCCCGTTGCTCGGTTACTGCTACAATCCACTCACCCAGCTCGCACCCTACTACCCCTCCGCCCCACCTTGCGATTCCTCTACGGTCGCGCCCCTCGGTTATGCTCAGTCGTCGTATTGCACTACCGCAGTAGTGGATGTCAACGCCTTGGGTTCTGAGTAATGCTAGCAACGCCGCTTCGGTTTACTGTGACCCCCGGACCCCCATTGTTCTTCTTTTATAGTCCGTTACTTTGGGTTTCATAGTGGTTATAACAATTACTTTTTTTTGTTGTGGGTGTCTACGGCAAGGGTTTTCCTGTTAATTCCTCCCCATGCATTTTTTTAATCTTCATATTCCGCCTTATTAGTCGGAGTTTGATTTCCTATTTTGCGTGGCTGGTGTGCGGGTGGTCTCCTATCAGAGGGACTTGGGTTGATCGTTTTTTCCCTGGTGCTGGGGTGGATAAAAAGCGGGGATGGGGTTTTTACTTAGCCATAGCTAGCGCTCCACGCCGTCTTTGTTCCCAGTAGTTGATAATACAAAGCACATGAAATAAAAAAAAATAAAAAATAAAATAAAAAAAGGCATGGGATTTGGGTCATGAACCATCTCCCTTACACACCCAGTGATTAAAATCCCAAGACCATGAGAATTCATCGTCAACATCCTCCACCACCGCACTTTAGTGAGCTGCACCCGCACTCCCCGTGAGCTGCACCCTCCCCCTCCTGCCTTACTTCCCTTATTGTGTCCCTGGGCCCTGGCCTCCTTGTTTCTAGGGGTCGTTTGGCTCTATCACCCCCTCTCTCCACTTGCGCTTTGCTGTCTCGCTTAGTGTTTGCACGGTCGGCAACACCCTTTCGCCCATGTTACAGACGGCTGGGACTACAGTTCGCCGTAGGAGATAACCCTTCAACAGGCCACGGTGGATTTCTCCATTCTCTCCACTTCTATTAGCAGCTGCCTAGTTAGACACACACACGGTTACCGATAGTTTCAAAGGTTATTGGGTCTACACCTCCTCCCCCACTTCCGGTCTACTCCCATTGCTCAGTTACAGCTACAGTCTATTCGCTCTGCTGGCACCCTACTGCCTTCGCCGCACTAGTGATTGCCACGGTCGCCCCCCCCTGTGACGCTAAGTCGTCGTATTGCACCGCCTCGGCGGCGGATGTCAACGCCTTGGGTTCTCGAGTAATGTTTGCAACGCCATATTGGTTTTAGTGGCCCCCGCACTACTTTTGTTCTTCCTTCATTGTCGGTTACTTCGAGTTTAGTTAGTGGTTTATCACTTATTTACTTTTTGCTCTCTACGGCAAGGGTTTCCCTGTTGATTCCTCCCCATCTATTTATTTATATTTTTCTTTTCGACCGCTTACTTGGAGGGGGATTTCTTATTTTGCGTGGCTACTGTGTAGTTGGCCTCGTACCACAGAGACTTGGGTTGATAGCTTTTGCCCTGGTGCCGGGTTGGAGAAACATAGGGGATGGGGTTCTTTCTTTACCATAGCTAGCGCAGCACATAGTCTTTGTTCCCTGTACTTGATTAATACAAAGCACATCATATAAAAAAAGAAAAAAAGAAAAAAAGTCCTGGGATTTGGTTTCTTCACGCAACCATCTAAGTTCTTTCAGGCACTATACTTTCAATACAAAATCTTTATCTATCACGCTTTCGGGAATCAAGACAAGACGGTCGTAGATGAGCCTAGCGATCAACGTTGCTAGATATGAGTCAACGAACTTAGCTAGGGCAACAGCTATTGGGCTAAGAGAAGCAATCGTTTGCCAACCATCGGTTCCCTGCAGGAAGTATCACCCGGGAAGAGATAGGATTGTAACAAGGCGTCAGACCATTCAATGGGCGAGAGTCTGTCACCATCTGCTAATCAGGTTTCCAAACTCACTTGTGGCAGCAATCGCTCCAATAGCAATTTGGGCTCATGATCTTATGTTTGTACTGACTGGTTCTGAGCGGGCCCTGAGGTCCCCGCTATCTCTCTTCTGGTATCGTCATACAATATTTTACTTAAGGGTTTTAATCTGATTCCGTCTGTCATCTTATAGAACTCTCGTTCCGACCCTATGGGCATCCTGCAACGGGAACGCACACTTAAATCTCTCAGAGCCCTTTGCGCTATTATCGCCGTCATTTATAACTTGTCACATCATTTTATTTTAAATAACCATAAGTAGGCCGCGGCTGTGAATCGAACACGTGACTTTCTAGTCGGAGGCACGTGACTATCATCTTAAGCTAGACCAAGATGTATCTCTCGTAGTTCTTTTTTGACTGATTGGTACGCAGGGGTCTGTGGATGAGCCTTATGTCTTGGCTTTCTCGGTATGCCTAACATATAGTAAGCAGGATAGAGGTAAGTACACCTTGTATGAAGAGCGGAAAATTCAGGGTAAAGAAGAGACAATCTCTCTCATAAAGGAGAACCAGGAGGGAGAACTCGGAAAGGCAGATGGAGGTTCCACCGTAGGGGAGTAGCAATGATTCCCTTGGAGGGAGAAAAGATTGTGGGCTCCTAAAGGAGTAGAGTTGTGCTCTCCTATTTGAGAGAAAAGAGATGCTCTCCCAGGGGGTGCTCTCCCTTAGTGGAGAACCGGAGCCTGAGGTTTTTCACAAGAAAAAAAAAGTACTCTCTCAAGAGCGAGAATCAGAATTTTCCGAGGAAGATTGGTTTTCTGAAAGGTAATTTCCCAGAAGGGTACTGGTTTGCTTGAAAAAGACTGCAGGTGGGTAGATGGAAAAACAAAAAGTTAGCGGTAGGAAAAAAATTAAAGCTTACACAGAGATGTGGCCTCTCCCACTGGAGCGATTCGTGCCAGCTGACGTTTTTACCGAACACCTCAACACTACAAAATCTCATATGCCTCTCTCTCTCCTAAAACTGCATTTTTCAACTGCTCACTAAGAATGAGACACCAAATGTGGGTTGCAAGCGAACGGTCCCTTAATTAATTTCATCACACCCTTATTTAGGGTCCGTTCAGTTGCAACCAGATATGGTGATTTCCGAGGACAAAATGCCATTTTTGCCAAAAATGACATATCAAGAATGAGAGCTGTGTTCGGTAACCCAAATCTGTGATTTTGAAAAAACCCATTTCACCCTTACAAATGACATATGAAAAAAAGAGGTCGGAGCAAAATTTTTGAACTTACTAGTGAGCTGAACAACACTATTAGCAACTACACTAGTCCAATGTTGTAGCAAAATCTTTACCCATTTGCCCACTTGTAGCCCCTAATCCAGATTGCATATTGGCCAAGATGTCACCAAAAGAGATGTGCTCTCTCCAGAGTGAGAATTAGAATTTTCCGACAAGACAGGAGGTGGGTAGATGGAAAAAAAGAATTTATAGTAGGCAAAACAATTGTGGCTTACACCGAGGTGTGGCATGACCCACAGGAGTGATCTGTGCCAGATGGTTTTTACCAAACACCTCACAACTGTAAAATCTCATTTGCCTCTCTCTCTCCTAAAACAGTGTTTTTCAACGGCTCAGTAAAAATGAGATTTCAAATATGGGTTGAAACAGAACGGACCCTTAGCATTCATCCGCCCGGGGGTTGGCGGATACCAGCATTTGTGGAAGTAGACAGTCCGTTTGGTTTCACAAGTATTGGATTGATTGATTGGACTGGGCTACACCCCTCAAGGCTTCGAAACCACCATCGCCCCGCCTTTCTTGATCCTCAAGAATCACGTCAACCAAATCTATCACTTAAAGTTACTCTATAACCCATCCTCTACACTCTTCAAAACAGCCAAAATCCAAAAATATCTTGACAGCTTCCCAGCAGGGTTCCGAATGGTCGACCGAGGACTAGCTCAGACTAGCTAGACCAGGTCAAAGTCTAGTCTAGTTTGATGGTGGAATTTAGACTGACCGGAGAGTCGTGATTGTTGAAACTGACTGGACCAGGTTCAGTCAGACTGGGCGGACTGTGTGAAAACCGAGTGGCAGAATGTGCATCAGCTTGCTGCTTATTCACTTAAAGGCAACCGCCAGATTGCCAAAACCCCTGTAGCGAAACAGGATGAAACACTAAGAGTAAAGCTACCCGAAAGACTTCTACTCGGTGACTGCTTCCACTATTTAATTCGCGTTAAGTCTTTCTTCATTTATCTTATTGTTTCTATGAATTAAACTGTTGGGTCTCAGGGAAGTGGGATGCACGTATTGCTTCGCTTGCGTTAGAGTGTGGGAATCGGTTCACGCGTAGCATACCTCAAGGTGACCCGAAACACACGGTGACATGAAACAAACTTATAGAGTTGTATTCAGAAAACTAGTTTACTGTCCCTACTCAAGGACTATTTCGTATAGCCATGTCTTTTGGCTTCTTGTAGGGTACGTTATCAAATCTTCTTGTTCAATAATCCAGTGATGCTACAGGTACTGAAACTTACTAAGCAAGTTTACCCTGGAGTGAACTTGCTTATTAATACACCTTCCCTGCCTTTCATCCACGCCGGGGGAATAGGGAGACTAGTCTGGGACTAATCCCGACCAGTCCTTGACTACATTTATTGGCCAGCTCTAGTCACGGACATCAATTTAGACTGACAGTCTGGTCGTGCCTCCAAGACTTGACCGGTCGGACCATTCGGAACCCTGCTTCCCAGCAACAACATCAACTCCTTTAATCCTATCAATTCTCTTAACAATGTGTGGAATAACTGTACTGTGGCTGACCAGAGGTCGCAAATTTTGTCTTGGTTATCTCCACTAGAACCACAGAAACGGCACCACGACATCCGAACCCGTAGGGTCAAAGAGGTGGGAGACTGGCTCCTGCAAACTGAGGAATATCAGAATTGGTTTAGTGGTACTCCAGAGAGTAAATCTGATGGCTCAGCCTTGTTTTGCCACGGGGGTCCGGGGGTCGGTAAGACCTATATTAGGTAAGAGAGAGTTCACTCAAGGAAAGTAAGGAATTGCTAATAAGCTGTGATTATAGCTCGCTAGTGATAAATACGCTGTGTAAGCAGGCCGTGGGGGGAAATGTTGCGGTTGCTTGCTTCTACTTGGACCTCGCCGCCCGAGAGGAGCAACCCCCAGCTGAAGTCCTTGGCTCAGTGTTAAAACGAGTTATTGGTGGACTCGACCAGGTTCCGGAAAGAATAGTTAAAGCTTTTCGGAACAGAGAGAAGGTCATTGGTGGCCAGAGGCTTTCCCTCGAAGAAATCGTGGATTTCTTGCAGGATATCTCATCCTCACGCAGTACCTTTATATGCATTGATGGCTTGGACGAGTGTCCGGCAAGACATCGGGTGAAGCTTCTTGATTCACTCAACCAATTACTGCAGAAATCACTAGGCGCACGGATACTGTTGACCGGGAACCGCATATCCGGGATGAGATTGACAAACATCTTGCTGGGAGGGCAGCGACTAGAGCTATAACACCCACCAAGGATGATATCGGCGTATTCCTGCGAGCGAAGCTAAAAGAGGATACTATCCCGGACGCTATGGATGAGAGTTTAGAGGAGGAAATTCAAAAGAGTATTCCCGAAACAGTTTCGGAAATGTAAGTAGGAAGCTATACAGATAACAATACGTAAAGTGGTATGCTGAAATACCTTGTGTCTAGATTCCTGCTTGTCTCCTTAAGTATCGAGACCATCTTACAAGAGGCGACCATATATCGAAGGAGACAAAGGCTAAGCGCAATGGGGGATAGCTTGGACTTAGGAGGCGCATACGGGGCAACGTTAGGAAGGATAAAGGCCCAAGGTGGGGAGAAAGCAAGACTCGGGACAGCGGTTCTAATGTGGGTCTCGCATTCGAGGCGGCCTTTGTAGGCGGATGAGATATGTCACGCCGTAGCAATCGGGATAGGGTCAGATAATCTCCATAACAATGATGTCCCTCAAATAAATAGGCTATGATCGATAGAGAGTATTGTCGTCCTTATTGTTCTACCTCGTCCGGAGTAGTCCTATATATACACAATCTCTACTTTACAGAACAACCTTTCTTCCCATCCTTCGACTCTCCATCACATCTTCCTTACAACCTTTCGCTTCTCCCAATCAACTCCTTCAAACTCCGTTCCAAACGGTTCCCCCTTTCTTCTCTTTAGTCGTCTCATCCTAATACCGAATTTCCTTCAGCTACCGCAATCCTCAACACTGCTGTTACCTTCCGTTGTTTCCCAATCATTGTAATGCGACATCATTCTTGTTCCATCTCTTAGCGTACCTTAGTCCCAAACGTCGGACTCCTCCTAGTGACGATTCCCAAACCGTTCTAACTCCCTAGTATGTTTCCTAACCATTCTCAAAACATTTCCGCTTCAGCTAACCTTCCCACAAAACAACCATCGCCTCAAATACCATAATCCGCTACACTTGCCAAAACCTAACTCTCCTTGTCCAAACATTCAGTGTCATCGTAGTGCTGAAGATATGGAACCTTCGTGATAATTCTAACAGTCCCTACGATATTGACCTTGCTGGACTGCTGCCAAGGGCTTGTTACCGTGGATAAGGGTGCCTCAACTGTTAGGTTGATCCATTTTACGCTCCAAGAGTATCTCTACACACTGCCCGACATCTTTAATAGAGCCCACTCAACAATGGCCGAAACCTGCTTGACATACCTCAACTTCCAGTACGTCAAGGATCTTTCAGCTGTTCCGTTACCTAACCCCCGAGACACACCTTTCCTTGAATATTGTTCTTTATATTGGGGAACCCACATGCGAATCGAGCTTTCAGATTACGCCAAAGCATTTGCACTCCAGCTTCTCGGTCAGTTCGATAGTCACATATCTGCCAAATACCTTTGGAAATCGATCCATACAGAGTCACGTTTCGACTATGATCCCGACGATAAACCGTTTTCCGCGCTGCACTGTGTCTCGTACTTCGGCATCCCTGAAGTCACAAATACTTTGATAAAGATGAACAGATGGGATGTAAACCAGCGAGATGGTCTTGGCGTGATACCGCTCGTGTGGGCTGCCAGATGTGGACATCAAGAGGTGGTTCGGTTGCTCTTGCGAGAAAAGAATATTCAGCCTGATCAGGTTGACGCAGATTATGGACGAACAGCACTCTCGTGGGCTGCTGGAAACGGACATGAGGGAGTTGTGAGGTTATTTCTTAGACCGAAATTTGTCAACCCTAGGAGTGCCGGCCGCCAGTGGGAGAAGGCAGCACAAGCTGTAGGCTCTCTGTTTGGGAGAAGATATGTCAACCCCGATCGATCAAGTAACTCCGGGCGAACATCACTATCTTGGGCTGCGGGAGGCGGGCATGAGGGAATAGTGGAGCTGCTGTTGGAGCAGAAAGATGTCACCCCCGGCACCCTAGACACGAAGCACGGTCGAACCCCTCTCTCTTGGGCTGCCGGGAATGGCCATGAGGGAATAGTGAAGCTGCTGCTGGGGAGAAAGGATGTCAACCCCGACACCTCGGACCCAGTATTTGGGCGAACACCGCTCTCGTGGGCAGCTGAGAAGGATCATGAGGGCATAGTAAGGCTACTGTTATTGCGGGAAGATGTCGACCCCGATAGTTACAGTAAATTTGGCCGCACACCGCTCTCGTGGGCTGCACAGAAGGGCCATGAGGGAATCATGAAGCTACTGTTAGGGCGGGAAGATATCAACCCCGACCTCGGACCCTGTGTTTGGCCGAACACCCCTCTCGTGGGCTGCCCAGAAAGGCCATCAGGGAATCGTGAAGCTACTATTGGGGCGGGAAGACCTCAACCCCGATAGTTCAAGTAAATACGGCCGCATGCCGCTCTCATGGGCTGCCGAAAATGGCCATGAGGGAATAATGCAGCTGCTATTAGAGCGGAGAGATATCAACCCCGATACCCCGGACACGAAGTATGGTCAAACCCCGCTGACTTGGGCTGCAGTGAAGGGCCATGAGGGAATAGTAAAGCAATTGTTAGGGCGGAAAGATGTCGACCCCAATAGCTCAAGTCAATCCGGCCGAACGCCACTCTTGTGCGCTGCCGAGAATGGCCATGATGGGACAGTGAACATCTTATTAGGGCGCAAAGATGTCAACCCGGATAGTTTAAATGAATTCGGCCGAACACCATTGTCGTTAGCTGCCGAGAAGTGTCATGAGGGAAGAGTAAAGCTACTGTTAGGATGGAAAGATGTCCGCGCCAATAGTGCAAGTGAATGCGGCCGAACACCGCTCTCGTGGGCTTCCCAGTATGGCCATGAGGGACTAGTGAAGCTACTACTACGGCTGAAAGATGCCAACCCCGACACCGCAGACACGGCGCATGGTGCAACACGGCTCTTGTGGGCGGCCCGGTATGGCCACGAGGGAACAGTGAAGCTACTGTTGGAGCGAAAAGATGTCAACCCCAATACCCCAGATAGAAAGGAAGGCGCAACACCGCTCATGTTGGCTACCCAGCATGGCCATGAGGGAATCGTGAAGTTACTGTTAGGGCGGAAAGATGTCAACCCCGACACCCTAGACACGGCGTTTGGTCGAACCGCGCTCTTGTCGGCTGCCCACAATGGCCATGAAGGAATAGTGAAGCTGCTGTTGGGGCGGAAAGATGTCAACCCCGATACCCCAGACACAAAGTATGGCAAAACCCCGCTCTCGTGGGCTGCCCAGAACGGCCATGAGGGAATAGTGAAGCTACTGTTGGAGCAGAAAGATGCCAACCCCGACACCCCAGACACGGAGTTTGGCCAAACATCGCTCTCGTGGGCTGCCCAATATGGCCACGAGGGAGTAGTGAAGCTACTGTTGGGGCGGAAGGGTGTCAACCCCAATAGCTCCAGTAAATCCGGTCAAACGCCTCTCACACTAGCCGCCAAAAACAGACACGGGACAGTCGTGGCGTTGGTACAAGGCCGACGCTCCCGACGCGCCCGATAATTGGGTCCCAGCTTGATTTCCTGGAGTTTATCAGCTTGTCTGGTGGAAATAGCCATTTGTTCATCCAGGTAGTTTCAGACGGATATGAGTTTTGTGTGGATTAGTCAGAGATGTTCATTTAGCTTTTGCTTTCAGTTTTTTCTTCTAGCGTTTCTAGAATCAAGTTAGAAGTTTCCCGGATACATTACTTTTTCTCCCGCTTCTTTCTCCTTCATTTAATAATCAAATGGATTTTTCCTTAGGTAGGGACCGTAGTGTATATTGCTTGAGATTTATTTTCGGGTAGGGGTGTCTTAGTCTTCTACTCTGCGGTATAACTCTTTTTCCTTTTTGCTTATTCAATTAGGGTAGAATGTAAAAGTTTATTAGAGATTTTCATCTTAGATACGTTGATTGCCGACCTACGCGGAGTGCATGCAGGAGACTGATACTTTGTAGCGTGGACATGTGCTGGCGGTAGTGGTGTGAGATTATGAAAGGCTGTTTGCAATAGAACGATGTGATTGCAAAGGAAAATCTTTTTCAAAAGCAACCTCGTATGTTGTATTCCTGAATTATACTTACCACATACATCCTAATTCTTGAATATATGACTTTCATATATAATGCTAGAAATACTACGAATTGGAGACACTCGAAATTCCTAGCTGAAATAGAGAATGCATAGAAAGTACTCGCTACATGGTGGTCACTACACGGAAGGATAGTTAGGCTAGAGGGCTGCAAGAAATTGTGTCCAGGGGATGCCTTGAAGAAGCTTCTGTTGGAGAGAAGCCATCATGTCATACCAATCTCTTCTCCTATGATTAGCCTCTCACCAGTTGACTGGAGTGAAGCTCACAGAGTATCTGTTCCAGGGCTAGCCATAGATTTTCCAAAGGAGGGATTAGTAGATGGGAGAGATCGTGCTGAGGTCTTGAGAAGTTAATAATGAAGAACCGGAAGAAGAAAAAGATGAAATAATTTTATCCCACAACTACACCATAGCGTACCGAGCGCCCAGCATAGCAAGTCATCCAGAAAATGCAGTCAAACCCCGCTCATTCCAGCTGCTGGAAACGGACGCTATAGATTGGGCGAGCAGCTAGAGACTCAAAATCCCCAACCCCCTTGGTAATTCGGTCCCAGCTTGATTCTCCGGAGTTTATCTTCTTGTCCCATCATGGTCGTTACTTGTTGGCACATGCAGTTTTAGAGGAATACGGGTTTTGTGCAGAGTAGTCTGAGATGTTTATTTGTTTTCTGCTTTTGGGTTTTTTTCCTGTGGTTTAGGGATTAAGTCAGAAGATTACCGGATATGTTACGCTTTTTCTCGTTCCTAGCTAATCCCACTCTTTGGTTTAATAATGAAATGGATTTAGGCTATGGTAGAGTATATTAATTGAGATCTATTTTTAGATGGAGGGTATCTTAGTCTTATGCAGTCCTTTTTCCTTACCCAGGTAGAGTAGAATGTATAGGTTTAATCAACAGATTTATTTTTCCTTATGTTGATTGCCAACCCAGGTAGGGTGCATGGGGGCGAGTGATATTTTATGGCATGGAGGGATAAATAGTGGCGGTGGTGGTACCGATATAATACGATCAGAAAGCAAGGTCTAGCTTGAGAGACTCTCATTCGACTTCGTAGCACCCTGTTCAATCCTACGAAATCATACTTAAACAGCCACCCTGGGAAAGCCTTTGCCGAATGAGATTTGTATTTGCTTTTCAAATCAGCCACCTCCTCCACCTAAGCCCGGACTCCTCCAATACCCCTCGCAAGACCTCCGTAATATACATTTAAGAAATACTTCCTTTCAGGAAGACTTCTCCAAAGTGTTTTTATGTTTATCCTCATCCTCAGAAACTTGCTGGTGGTCTCGTATGTAGTGCACTACTGCTCTCATCGGTATAGGGTATGATTCTCGGTTAGCATTCAAGTTTGAAGCGAACTCACCTCACTTTAATTTGACTTCCGAGCACCCGGTTCTATCAGGTAAGATTATATAACTTATTATATTAAGCCACTCGTGGAGTTCTTTGTGAAACGAGATTTCCATTCGCTTGCTATATCAGCCGCCTCCTCCAGCCCAACCTAGGATCCTGCAATACCATTTATTAAGCCACTGTAATCTCCATTGAAACGAACCTTCATTCCCCAAAGACTTTTTCTGAGTGACGTGTCTACCCCCATTACTACAACATGGCTGATGTTCCCGTACGTAGTACTCTACTGCTGCCGCTGGTATCGGGTATGATTTTAAGTAAACATTCAAGTTTAAGGCGAGCTCCCGAAATGATTTCTCATGGTTAATGTTTTGTTTATGTTCAACCCCCAATACATGGGGAAAGGCACGTCGTTCTGAGTCCTGTAGTGGAGACTTACAAATCCCATGAGGTAGGGTAAGCGCGAGGAGGAGCTGGGACCGCTGGTGGGGGGTACCATGTGTTAGTATGATGTTCGAGAGATAGGGGGGGGGAAGGTTGTGGTGCCTTGGGTATTAATAAGGAGAGAGGTTCCTCACAATATGGTTAAGGGGGGTAGCGAAGGATAAGTACAAGGCAAGAAAGGGGGACAGGAGCCGGGAGAGAGAGAGCAATAAGCTAGTCTATTGTATTAATCATACCCCATAAATTCTTCCCGCCGATTTCTCCGGCACACCCCCTTTCTGTGAAAGTATTTGAATCAGAAGCGTACAAAGAAATGGACGGACGTGTTATTAAGTGGACTACTGTACCTACAATTGTGGAAGGAGGGGACCCTTTAAATACATGAATCAATGCCAACTCTTCCGGGAGTCTCTTAAATATAATCATACCATTTCTGTACTTTCTAACATTATTGCTTTACCCCTCTTTCCCCTCTTTGCTTCCCCATTTTGGTATTCCATTTATCCCTCACTTCGTAAACTTGACCAAGTACCTGATTCCGGTGAATCCTCCGGTCTTCTCACATGGTCTAACAGATAGGAGTGTAGGAATCATCTCCGGGAGAGTGCCGGTGATTGACACTTTCAGGGGTATAGTATATGTGCCAAATCTAATATATGTCTATATCTACGAAGCTTCCATTCTCACCCCTCACCATACAATAAGGTTTCTAAGTTACACAATAGTACAAGCCAATGTAAAGTCAATCATAGAGAGACATTGGATAGCTTCGCCCAATAGGAGCAAGGAACAAAAAGCAAATCGAAAGGGTGTATATATAGACACAAGGTAGTATAAAGAGACGCCAACGGGACATATATACCCAAAATTGGTTAAACAGAAGCCAAGCAATGGGGCAACAAGAAATAGGAAGGGAGGAAGAGCGATTTTGGTCATAGAGGCGAAAACGAGACACCTAACTTGAAGGTAAATAATCCAAGGTTTGACACGCGCAGCAACTTGACATTCTGCGTGCGAGAGACTAGTCGTGGCTGGTGTCAGATTTGGTTTCCCTAGTTTTGTTTCAATGTGAGGGGAGTACGTCTCGTAGATGGAGATGGAACCTTTGGGTTTTGTCATTGGATATCAGGGCCGGTTGGGCCTTTTCAATTGGGATTCTGATAGCTGGGGCAACCCGGGGGAGAAGAGCCGGTTGATTGTAGGCATACTGCATTGAGGGAGCCGAATTCGTCGGCTCAATTTATTCGCTATGCCGGGATTGAGGTTGTCCCATTCCAGCAGCATCCTGACGGGCCCACTATTCCCCTTCTCGGCGGCCCACGAGGCGAAGTTTGGCTTCGCCCGTCAGCCATCTTAGGATTGGTATCAGGCGTGCTGACTGTACTCGTACCAGGACCACATCCTCCTATCCCCTCTCGCAGCCGTGGGGATTCTCGTGTTGCCGGGGAAATCGGGCACTCGCCCTTCCCATTTATTCGTGTCCGATAAAACAAACGTTATCTCCACGTATCCGTAGTAAGAGACATAGCGAAGCTTTTTTCAAATCCCCTAGAAACAACATTAACCATATTCGGCAAGCAGAGCGGTTGGTAGGATGGAACCAGGAGCCGGTGGGGCCCCTCTCCTACCGAAAATTCTAGTAAGTTAAACAAACCTCAGCACAGAAAGTACAGAGCTTAAGGGATAGGTTGGGGTTATGGGAGAGGCACACCCCGGGGGAAGGCTCGGATGCCGCTCGGCATGCCTAGCGTATGCTTTATCGTTCGGACAAAGGCTTTGGATATGCGCTAGGGAGCGGTGTATCCCTAAAAGCGATACGACGCTAAAAGAGTAGGATGCGTGGAGGGTTGGATGTCCGGTGCGGAGGGTAAGGGCAGTAGGGGTTCTTTGTAATGCCTGTCTTTCTTCTGTTAGCACGGGAGTCTGCGAAATGGAGAAGGGTATACGTGGAAGAGAAAGGACATGTGTCGCAATCGCTAGAAGGATGGGAGAATTTCTTTATGGCTTAATATACTCACGTATTTGCAGTTCGTTAGCTACCGGCAGTTAGATGAGAGTGAATGAGAGTGAACTTCCCCACATTTGTGGGCTGGCGATCGGACTCGTATTGTCTTTCTTTGACTTTTGGCGTTTCGATTAGTTTCGCCGTCTTCGTTCAGTTGTCGCAGTCGCCTTTTAAAATTCCCGCAGAGTGCAGAGTGCAAGCCGGGGGGATACGGTAGACAAGGACTTCTCGATGATGATGTCCCGGAGTGGGCATTCTAACAGTCTTTCCACCAGTACCGCAGGAACACGCCGAATACTCAAGTCAGTAGATGGTTCTTCATAGTGATCTGGTGTTGTTGAAACCGTATCAGCGCTATACTCTATTATCCGAATTCCTTTTCCTGTGGGAGTTAGAGAGGGGTTGTGGTAGTGGGGATCCGACTTCTGCCATAGTACGAGAAATCTGAAGGAACTGAAGAAGCGGGGGCGATATCCGAGCACCGTATGAGGCTCTGGCGTTACACAAAGCTGCCCCAGCCCAATCTCGACCGGTGATGCTTACAAAGTACCGGTGCTCGCTAGACCCCCGTTAGCAAACGGATTTCACCTCCAGATCAGCTTTGGATCTCACCGTGAAGGGTTCTGCCGTAACTTACGGTATACAAAATGTTTGCGAGAAAAATACGCTCACCTGCATTACACCAGGCACTCGTAATACAGGTATCGAACACTTATGAGTGCAGCCTCTACCGACAATACCGGTACCTGGGATATATACGAGTACGGGTACCGGTAGTGCCGGAAGCTATGGAGGGGCAGTGTGTATCCCCGTAACTAGCCTTTTTTGTTTTTAAAGAGCATGTAGAAGGTACTCGAGTATCAATCATACTTGGCTAGACGCTATTAAAATTTAGAACAACACGGCGCATCAGATTCGTCTCCCGATTCCAGATGCTCTCACACAGAGATTTTGATCAATAGCTGGCATCATAGTGCACCCGAACAGGTTCCTCATCCGAATAAGTGCTGGGCAGTGGGTTCTAGTTGGAGAAATGAGCGGTGGCTAGCACAGTGCTGGGAGCCACAGTTGATAGCGAGCACCCGACATAGCGAGCCACCCCAATTCTAGCCACTATTTAATTCTGGACTGAGGTTCGGCAAAGCACATTCCGTAAACTTTCAGTCTTATTCTCGTATTCTGAGTGATTAGCCGTGAAAGGCGTTCAGGCCGTTCACAGATATCTGCAGGCTGCCTGGGCATCTGCGGGCTTCGGTGGCTTCGACCAGACCGACCCAAGCTTTTGAATACCAAGGCCAGACTGGCCGCTTAGGATCACTGCGTAGGGTAAGTCTATCGAAGTCCCTCTAATTGGCCCCAGGGCCTTCTCAACCACTCAGAGAACGCGGCGTGCTCCAGCCACTACGCCAAGAATTCGACAGACTTTTTTATTTTACCAAAACTTAGCGTCTATGGCCTGTTCGGCTGCATAATTTGCGTTACACACACGTAAATTCGACCAACGTCTGGGTTCACTTTTTGGCGGTAGATGGTTTTGAGGTTGTTTACGAGAGATGGGGCGGACGGTGATTACGAGGGAGAAATTGTCAACTATGATTGTGCTTGTTGGTTTTGGTTAATTTTTCATGATTGATTTTGTGTTTTGTTCTTTTGTTTTTGTTTTTTAGCTGGCGGTTGGCCGGATAGGTGTAGCTAGGATAAAATTTATGGAATTTACGCCCAACGAAATTCAATTTCGACAGACTTTTGCTCACACCCTAGTACTACCGGTAGGCGAATAGGGGCAAGAGAGCCGCTAGGGTAACGAAAGTGGAAAAGTGCCCTATTACGCCCCAGGTGGATTTAGCAACCATGTTTGGCTTGCGTCATTTAAGGGAGTTGATACTATTTGTAATCACCACGAGCAACCCTTCAAAATCACCCTAATCTCAATTAGTCTCCTAACAAAACCTTTCGTCTTCTCTACTGTACTTCCCTTCTAACTTTACCAAATCTGCATGTGTTTTTCCCAAACCCACTTCAATAAGCAGCCTAGATTGTTTACTTTGTATTCCATTTGGGCTACTTATCACAAGACCATTCGTTGTCTTCTGAGAAGTACTTAAAGACAAGGCATCGTCTAGGCGGATATTTACCCGTCTAAGAGTGAACGAGCAGAGTTCGGGTATCGTCACTAACTCTTTACAGAGTGTTTCTTGGCCCAGCGACCGGTGCGCCGAACCAGCTAAATCCCCCTAATAAAACCGGGTAAGGCAGTAACGAATTTGAAAAGTTTTTACCTAGCCCGCGCGCAGTGCTTGAAGCCCAGGAGCGGAAGTGTGTAACCCCACAATTTGTTCTTTTCGTGGACGGCACAGAAGGTAATCGCCTAGACCATTTTGAAGATCAGAACCACACTGGGCACAAGATTTGTCTCCTGACTGTGGATGCAAGTTTGATCAACACTAGCACTAGTGCCAACCTACTCGAGTACGGGTATCCCAAAATCTTAATTAGTCTCCATCAGCCGCTTGGGTTGACGCATCCTGGCATCTGAGTGGAGGAAAACAGGCACGTTAGTTTCACAAGCATCGGGTCGGCTGATTGGACAAGGACTCCCCACACAAGACTTGGATGGACCATCGCCCCCGCTTTTCAGGTTCTTCATCCCAAAGAATTACATCAAGCATCTCTATCGCATGAAATTACTCCCGAACCCATCCTTTACAACGTTCGAATTCCCGAGAATACGAAATGTCTCAATATCACATCAAAGATAACGTGAACTGTTTTAATACTACCATTTCGGTTAATGTGTCGAATAACTATACGGTAGCTGACGAGAAGTCCGAAATTTTGGCCTGGCTATCTGCACTCGAACCCCAAAGACGGCACCACGACATTCGAACCCGGAGGGTCAAAGGGGTGGGAGACTGGCTTTTACAAACCGAGGAATATCGGAATTGGTTTGATGGGATTGGTGGGAGAAAATCGGATGGGTCAGCCTTGTTTTGCTATGGAGATCCCGGGGTTGGAAAGACCTACATTAGGTAAGAGGGAAGATACAGGAGGAGGGAATATATTGCTAATAGTTTGTGATGTCAGCTCGCTAGTGATAGATACGTTATGCAAGCAGGCTGTAGAGGGAAATGCTGCCGTAGCCATCTTCTACTTCGACTTCGCCGATCCGGAGGAGCAACCCCCAGCTACGATCCTGGGCTCGGTGTTGAAACAGGTTGTTGGTGCAATGGACGAGGTTCCGGAAAGAATAGTCAAAGCTTTTCGAAACAGGGAGAAGGCCATTGGTGGACAGAGGCTTTCACTCGAAGAAATTGTCGAGTTCTTGCAAGATACCACAACCACACAACGCACATTTATATGTCTTGATGCCCTAGACGAGTATCCGCAAGGATATCGGGTGAGGCTTCTTGATTCACTCAACCAAATCTTCCAGAAGTCTCCAAGCATGCGGATCTTTCTGACCGGGAGACCGCATATCAAGGATGATATTGACAAGTATCTTTCTGGGAGGGTAGCAACTAGACCCATAGCACCCACCAGGAATGATATCATCATATTCCTCCGAGCTAAACTGAAAGAGGATACGATTCCGGATGCGATGGACGAGAGTCTGGAGGAGGAAATTATAAAGAATATTTTAGAAACTGTTTCGGAAATGTAAGTAGGATGCGGGATATAAAACAATTTTAAAGCGGTTTGCTGATTGATTTTGTGCCCAGATTCCTGCTGGTCTTCTTGAGTATCAAGACCATCTTAGGAGAGGGGACCATATATCGAAGGAGACAGAAGCTTAACGTAATGAAGAATGGCTTAGATTTAGGAGGCGCGTACGAAGCAATGCTCGGAAGGATTATGGCCCAGGGTGGGGAGAAAGCAAGACTTGGGATGGCGGCTATGATGTGGATCTCCCATTCGAGGCGGCCTTTGCAGGTGAATGAGTTATGTCACGCTATAGCAATCGGAATAGGGTCAAACTCTCTGGATAGCGATGATATCCCTACACTACCGACCTTGCTGGACTGTTGTCAAGGACTTGTCACGGTAGATAAGGGAGCTCCGACTGTTAGGCTGATCCATTTTACCTTGCAAGAGCATCTTCGTGCACATCCTTACCTCTTTGGCAGAGCCCACTCGACGATGGCGGAAACCTGCTTGACATACCTCAGCCTCCAGCACATCAAGGATCTTCCAGCTAGCCCGTTACCTAACCCCCGAGACACACCCTTCCTTGAATACTCTTCTTTATATTGGGGAACCCATATGCGAACGGAGCTCTCAGATCGCGCAACAACATTAGCGCTCCAGCTCCTTAATCAGTTTAATAGTCACATATCTGCTAAATCCCTTTGGAAATCGCTCCATGCCCATTCGCGCCCCGACTACGACCCCGATGGAGAGCCATTTTCGGCGCTGCACTGTATCTCGTACTTCGGCATCCCTGAAGTGACCAATACTCTGATAAATATGCACAGATGGGATGTAAATCAAAGAGATAGTGCGGGTATGACACCACTCATATGGGCTGCAAGATATGGGAATGAAGAGGTGGTGAGGTTGTTCTTGCGAAAAAAACACATTCAACCTGATCTTCAGGACGCGAATTATAGGCGGACAGCACTCTCGTGGGCAGCTGGAAATGGGCATGAGGGAGTTGTGAGATTATTTCTCGAACGACAATTTGTCAATCCTGGGAGCGTGGGCCACCGGTGGGGGAAGGCGGCACGAACAGTGGATCTTCTGTTTGGCGGGAGATACATCAACCCTGATAGCTTGAGTGAATATGGCCGAACGCCGCTCTCCTGGGCTGCTGAAAATGGCCATGAGGGTATAGCGAAGCTACTGTTGGGGCGGAAAAACGTCAACCCAAACACTCAAGACACGAAGTATGGCCGAACACCGCTTTTGTGGGCTGCCGAGAAGGGCCACGAAGGAATAGTGAAGCTACTATTAGGGGAGAACGATGTCGACCCCGATACCCGAGACACGGTATTTGGCCAAACACCTCTCTCGCGGGCTGCCGGAAACGGCCACAGGGGAATAGTACAGTTACTGTTGGGGCGGAAGGATGTCAACCCCGATACACCAGGCACGAACCATGGCAGAACCCCGCTCTCTTGGGCTGCCCAGAACGGCCACGAGGGAATAGTGAAGCTACTGCTGGAGCAGAAATATGTCAATCCCGACACTCCAGACACAAGGTATGGCGCAACACCTCTCTTAAGGGCTGCCAAGTACGGCCAGGCGGCAGTAGTGAAGCAACTGTTGGGGCGGAAGGATGTTAACCCTCACACTCCAGACACGATGTATGGCGGGACCCCGCTCTGGTGGGCTGCCCGAAATGGCCATGAAGGGGTAGTGAAGATACCGCTAGGGCGAAAAGATGTCAATCCCAACACCCCGACCACGGAGTATGGCCGAACCCCGCTCCTCTCGGCTTCCCTGAATGGTCACGAGGGAGTAGTGAAGCTACTTTTGGGACGGAAAGATGTCAGCCCTGATACCCCAGACACGCAGTGTGGGGTAACGCCGCTCTCTGTGGCTGCCGCGAGTGGCCATGAGGGAATAGTGAAGCTACTCTTGGGGCAGAAAGATGTCAACCCCAACACTCAAGACACGAAGCATCGCCAAACACCGCTTTTGTTGGCTGCAGAGAAAGGCCACACGGGAATAGTGAAGCTACTGTTGGCGCGGAAAGATCTCAACCCCGACACCCCAGACACGAAGCATAGCCAAACACCGCTCTTGTTGGCCGCCGAGAAGGGCTATGAGGGAGTAGTGCAGCTACTATTGGCCCGGAAAGATGTCAACCCCAACACCCCAGACACGAAGCATCGCCAAACACCGCTCTTGTTGGCCGCCGAGAATGGCCGTGAGGGAGTAGTGCAGCGACTGTTGGCCCGGAAAGATATCAACCCCGATACCCCAGACACCAAGTATGGCCGAACACCGCTCTCGTGGGCTGCCACGAATGGCCACGAAGGGATAGTGAAGCTACTGCTGGGGCGGAATGATGTCAACCCCAATAGCTCCAGTAAATCCGGCCAAACACCGCTCATGCTAGCAGCCGAAAATGGACACTATAGAATCGTGGACCTGCTGCAGGCCCGACACTCCCGACGCAGCTTGTAATTGGGTCCTGGCTCTGTCTGTCACCTTCTCTGGTAGAAATCGCCATTATATAGTAGAGGTATTTTCGGAAAAAAAAATCAGGGTTTTGTCTAGAGTTGTCCGAGATGTATATGTGTTTTCTGTTTTCTGTTTTTCCTCCAGCGTTTAAGCATCTAGTTAGGAGTTTTTTGGGTATGTTACCTTTTTCTCTCTCTTCTCACTCTTTCGATCAATAATACAATCGACTTCTTCGTTAGATAAGGTATATAACTTTAGATTCCTTTTCCGGTGGAAGGTGTCTCAGTCTTATACAGTACAATAACCGTTTTTTCCTTTTCTTGTCTGAATAGAGCAGAATATAAAGGTTTGTTGGGGATTTTCTTTTCGGATACGTTGATTGCCACCCTATTTGGTGTGCATGGGGGAGATTGATATTTTGTGGCTTCGAGGCAGACGGAGGTAGTGGCGGCGTGAGATCACCCAAGGGCCAAGGACGTTCGCAATAGAAAGGTGTGATTGCCATGGACTACCTTTTTTCAAGAGCGACCCCGTCTCTTGTATTTTTGAATAATTTATGGCACACTTCCTAATTCTTAAGTGTCTTGTTATGAGTGGCCTATTGGGTAGAGAGGGGACAAGTATGAGAGAGAACGCGGGTGATGTCAAGGAGGACACTCTATGTTCGGAGGATTCTTGTCCTGCTTATCGTTCTATCTAAGGGAGTACAGAGGGGTTATATGGTAAATACAAAGAGTTGTCCTCCAAGGTTCCCACTCCCGGGAATCCTTCCGGAGATCCATGTACTCTGCTTATGATTCCGATACAACCTCCGCTTTACTCTCCGACTCCTACTCGTCATATATGCGAATCCTCACATAGGGTATACACCCAAGTGTACCCCTTCCTCCTCGGTGATTTATAATAATGACAAACTAAACTAGGAACAAATACGCGATACAATACGAGAGGTAGGAAGAAAGGTTTCTTTTATCCGGGGTGATCGCCGGTGATTCTCAACAAAATGTACTGTATGATTTTCATATGTTACCACAAATAGGAGGCATCATAAATACGGCCAGCAGAAAAAGTGGATAAGGAGCAAGTACTAATAGCAAGGTAGCTACTACACAGAAGCATAGCCGGACTAGAGGGCTGCGAAAGAGTTAAGCCCAGAAGAGGCATCGAAGAAGTTTTTGTCGGAGAGGATCCATCTCATACTAAGATCTCCTCCTATCATTAGCCTTTAACTGCCTGTTGACTGTAGTGAAACCCACCAAATATCCGTTCCCTGAGTAGCCATAGAGCTTCCAAAGCAGGGGTTGGTAGATTGGAGAGATAGAGCCGAGGTCCTGAGAAGTTGACAATCGGGAACCGGAAAAGCGTGAAATAATTTCATCTCATGATTTAGTTCAAATACCTATATTATGCTGTCTAGGTTCCACAATATTACAAGTAAATACAGGGTTAATTGTCGAGTGGTATTAAATAACTTAACTCAGGGGAAACAAGGAGTGGGAATCTACTAGTATGTAATAGCTGGGCAGCCCGTGGGGGAGCTCTGTGGATTGCGGGCTTGCTGCATATTAGGGGATTAAATTCGTCGGCTCCACTTCTCTGGAAGTCTCTAACGGTACACGGCATACCCAGCAAATCTGGCTCTGGTTATCGCTTTATCGTTCGGACAAAGGTTGCGGAGATGCGCTTGGGAACGATGCAGCACCGGAAGCCATACAACCATGAAGCAGTCAGATGCATGAAGGGTTAGACCTCCGCCGCGGGGGCTATGGACAGCAGGAGTTCTTTCTTTTGTTAGCACGGGAGCCAGCGAAGGGAAAGGGGTGCATGCGGGGAAGCGAAAGGGTATGTGGTACGATTGATGGAAAGAGAGGAGGACTCCGCAGCGGTTTATATATACTCCGGTCATTACATTTAGTTAGTTAGTTAGTTAGTTAGCTAGTTAAGGGTGAAAGCGTGAGGGAGAGCGTAGGAGTGTATGAATGAGAAAGAAGGAACTTCTCCGCTCTAATGCTGTGCGCTCAAGCCGCTTGTATTAGGTTAACTCTTGACATTTCTTTTGGTTCACCGTAGTTGCTTTGTAAATTTAGCCCTTGTTGCCGTTTAAACCACCTGTGCACTATGCTGGGTAAATTTTGTTCCGTTGCGGCAGCATCCTCACGAACTAATTCTGCCGATTCCCGGTGGCTCATCTGAGCGACTTTCCGCTCCGCTCATCGGCCATCTTAGGATTAGTACGATGCAGCGACTGTGAGCAAGCCTTGGTCAAACGGGGCCTTTTTTTATTTGGCACAAAGGGGGCCTCTTCCAACTGCGGTACATGAGAGGGCAGAAGTGCATAAGCTTTTGTACTCGGGGGGAGCCTTAAGTCGGGCGACACCCAATGTGTAGTCGACAAGGGTATATCCAACGCTAGGACACTTATCTGGAATTAGTAACCAATTTTCCAAAGACCAGTAAATGTATTAGGAGAACTTAGCTAAAAGTAACGGAAAGAGAACCCAAGAAAAACACAAAATGGAATAAGGCCCAAAGAGAATACACATGTGCCCCGCGCCAAACGCATATCTGATTCCACTGTCGGAGGCGGTGCATGGGAAGCCGCTGCCCTTGCCACAGGAGATCGTTACCACTGATGTTTCCCAGATGTAGGCCGGCATATTGAGTAGGGCCTGAGTTGGCCTGCCATGCGGTTGGTAACGTCCCTGGGCCATGTTCAGGCAGGCTGCACTCTAAGGTTGGAGAGTGGTAGCTTGGCTATTCTGGAACCGCTTAGAGAGTGAACTTCATTCTGTATCCGAGTATTCGATGTATGCCTTGTAGGGATCTGACTTCCAGCGGCCCAGTGTTTGAATTTCTGTTTCAGAGATCCCCACTTGCGCTGCCCATGTGGCGGCGTCCCTGCGGAAGCTGTGGGCATTCCACATACCGTAGTCCAGTCCAGCTCTCGAGGCGACTCCGTGTAGTTTGTGGATATCGTATTCGCGAGCGAACGCTTCCTGTTCAAGACTACCGATACAGAACAGAGGGGCTTGATAGGGCCGGTGCGTATCGCGGGTGAGGTACTCTTCCATGGCACACACGGGGCAGGGATTGTCAAGACTTGCGGCGATAGTCAGCTTAATTCCCTTGCGAAATGGGTCTGTTTTCGATGATGGGAGAGTGAGTTCAATATATGCTCCCCTTCCCTGTACTTTGACACTACCCTTAGTGAGAAACCACTTTGGGAATGCGTCCCCCAGCGTGAGGTCTCTCTGTTTGTAAGAAAACTCAACAACTCGGAGGAAGGCGGCGAAGGCAAGTGTAAAAGCGGCTCGGGTAGCTACATCATTGTAGTTAGCGCGTGAGAGATGGCGGAGGAGGAGTAAGAGGTGGGGCTGGGTAAGCTGTGTTTGTATCTGGCGCTCTGGTTCCAGGTGATCACGCTTGATCCTCGGGATCATTGGTTCCAAACGGGGGTCTGCAAATGCCGCACACTCGATTCCGAGTTCATGTTGGTAAGACTTAATACCTGCTAGGTAGGGTTTCATTGTTTTGACTTTCACTGTTCCAGCTAGGGAACATAACCACTCTATCAACCATGTTGCCTTGGCGGGAAAGCAAGCACCATTTAGGTATTGGTACCCAGCAAGTCGTCAAAAGAGGGAAAACCAGGATCTCGGAGTGTCGTAGTTCCGTCTTGTTGAAGGGGCGAGCGCGCGCCAAAGGTACTAGGCAGCTACTCGTGACAATCCCGATTCCTGTATGTTGGAAATCTACCTTGTTGGAGCCTGCATGGAGGCCCTGCGGATTGTCCGGTCGGCTGTACCATAAGCCACTGCTCGGTTGTCGATATGCATTCCAAGTGCTTTCGCCTTCCAGTTGGAGGCCCAATGCAGTAGAATCTGTTCAACGGCGCGCATTTCTTGCGTGTTGGTGTGCTCTCTTCCCTTGGCTATCGAGAGGGGTATCGGAATTGAGAATGCAGAATCGGGTTCAGGGTGTACCTGGCTTTGGCTCAGGTAGGATCCCCCTAGTCCTTGAGTGCTAGTAGCGTCAGACCAGGCTGTAATTACTTCACGCCTTCTTGCTGCGATTGATGTCTCCGGTGGATGCGGTAGTGCCTCAGACCACCAGGCAAGATCTTTATGCGCCTCACCGGATATCTGCCATTTATAGTACTTAGCTGCTTGTGGGGAGAAATACAGCTCCATTGTCACAAACGGTGACTAAGCAAGGCAGACTCTCACATGACTAATAATTATTAGTCATCGGTTTGTTAGCTTTTACACTATGAGATCAGTTGACGCATAGGTTTTGCGCCTGACGACGCAATAGCGTGTCATCGGTTTATTGTTATTGGTTGATATTTGACATGACGCACCATTGTGGTCATGTGGTTGTGACATGACGCACGATTGTGCTCATGTGGTTTATGTATTTCGCACATGACTCATAGTTATGAGTCAGGGGATTCACGCACGTGAGCCCGTTAGGGCACATGACTGGTTTTATGAGTTTTGATTGGTTGCGAGGCAGAGCACAGCTGACTCGGACGAGTCAGGTGGTGGATTGCACACTATGACTCACTATGAGTCATGAGTCGTGTGACGCGAGGGAACGAGTCACGCAGGGTTAGGGTTGAGGGAAGAACCCCTTGATAAGGGCCCCCTCGGGGCATGAGAGTTGGGTTCTTCACGCAACCATCTAAGTTCTTTCATACACTATACTTTCAATACAAAGATCTTTATCTATCATACTTCTGGGAACCAAGACACGACGGTCTTATATGAGCCTAGCGATCAACGTTGCTAGATAGGAGTCAACGGACTTAGCTATCGCAAGAGCTACAGGGTTAAGAAGAAGTGATCCTTAGGAGACTATCGGTTACCTGCTGCAAGTATCACCCGGAGGGAAGAGGATTGTAACATTTTGTTACGTCAACCAGCAGCACCTAACAAACAGACAAAACGGAGACCAACAACGAAAATGACATTGACCCGCTAGCAGAAAATCTCGACCTTTCATCACTAGGAGAAGGACTTGAAAGAGCCTTAACGGAAGAGAGGGCACAAGCCCTACAACACCAGAGCCACCATCACCAATCGGATCAGAAGAAACAGAACACCAGGGAAGGACATGACGAAACACAATGGCGGCTACAGCAGAACAAGGGGGAGGGTCCTCCTCGGAGGCAAACCCAATCCTGAATCCTGAGCAAATGAGACAAATCATTGTCTCCCTAAGTGGAGGACCCAGGAAGCCCAAGGCGAAGGAACCAGAGGTTTATCGAGGAGAACGACACAAATTACGAGGATGGCTTGCCCAACTCATAGTTTACTACGGGACGGTAGGATGGCAAAACGGACATGATGAGGAAAAAATCCTATATGCAACAAGCCTCCTAAGGGACGACGCGGGAAGCTGGATCACACCTTACGCGGAAGAAAGGATTACCCCAACATGGGACAATTGGGCGGGATTCAAGGCAGAATTACAAAGACAATTTGGCGGAATCAACGCCAAGGGAGAAACAAGGATCAGACTGAAGAACATGAGACAAGGCAAACGATCGGTCACGGAATACTGTAACGAATTCCGCCCGGTGGCAAGCGAAGCCGAATTGGACGACTCAACTGGAGGAGAACTACTCCTAGGAGGAATGATCGCGGAATTACAGAACTCCTGGGGAGCTAGCAGTGAGGAATACGAAGGCCTCGAAGCACTAGCCCAAGGGGGAATCAGGAAAGAAACCAAGCTGGCCACGGTCAGGCATATCTAAGGATCACCATCGACGAAAAACATCTAATGGGAGACCACCACACCGCGAAACCCAGATGGGACGTACCGACCCACCAACAATGGCAATCAGAATTACGGCGACCCTATGGAACTGGACGCGATGCGAAAAAGACCAAGATTCAATATCTCAAGGGAAGAATTCCAAAGAAGGATACGAGAACAACTATGCCTCAAGTGTGCACAACCGGGACACTTGGCCAGGAGTTGCCCGAAAAAAGAGAGACCCAAACCATTCAACGCATAAGACAGGAGCTGGCAACCCGCGAAGAAAACCGCCCCTTGGCAAACCTGACCAAAGTTCAGAGAAATCGTGGTCGAACAGGAACCCGAACAGTGGGGAAACAACGACTGTCTCCAGTAAGAGATGGTCTGAGGGACAGACCTGAACTAAAAGCATATTATGGTCAAAATACAACTACACGGCGAAAAAGACTCAGTCACTATCAACGCCATGATTGACGCAGGAGCAACGGAAGACTTCATGGACTGAGAGGTCTGCAACAAACACGGGATCAAGATGATCAAAGCGAAAAACCCCAGGGAGATTTACCTTGCGGACGGAAAACCAAGCGCTATGGGCCCCGTTACCCATATGATGAAAGTGCCTATGGACATTAGTAGCCATAGGGTATTGGCAACCTTCCAAGTGGCTAATCTCCAAAACCATGAGGTCATCCTCGGGATGCCCTGGTTGACAGAACACAATTTAACAATCGATTGGAATGACAAAAGGATCACATTGAACAGCGAACGATGTACGACTTGGTGTCTCAAAGGTTCGCCTGTTGCGTATGCGGTACCCGAAGATAAACCCCTGGAAGAGAATCTCATCACCAGATTCTCCCAGGTCCAGGCCAAGAAAGGTCCGACGACCAATGACCAGAGTGTCAGAGTTAAGAAGCAATCCGCTGAGGCCAAAGTGCCTAGAAAGGGAACAGCAAGAGCGGCAGGACACGACCTGTATGCTAACGAAGGAACCGACGTTGCTGCCAGAGGGCAAGCAATTGTCGGGACAGGAATAGCTATTGGGTTACCTCACAACCCCAATGGACGAATCGCACCACGAAGCAGTCTAGCTGTCAAACATCGACTCACGAGAAATGCAGCGGTGATAGACCCCGACCACAGAGGAGAAGTGCCAGTGGTCCTAGCCAACCTAGGAGACCAACCATACTGAGTGGAAAAAGGAGACCGGATCGTACAACTGATTATCGAAAAAATCGACAACAGAGAACTACATGAAGTAACTCAGTTGAACAATACCGAAAGAGGAGAACAAGGATTCGGGAGCTCCAATACCACCATGGACCAAGAGGTCAAGGGCCCGACGACCAAACAAAACATTGAAATCAACGAGATATCGGCAAGGGCCTTCGGACAATTCTACCGAAGGGGAGAGACAACAGGCATCCTAAGGTGGGATGAAGTCGACAACGAAATTCAGCTGGAAGCTATCAACATTAGCACCGAGCTGGCGATAAAAAACAAGAAAAACAACGAAGAGCAGGACGTAAGGGACACGGTCCCTCAAGAATATCACCACCTGATAGATGTGTTCGAAAAAGGGGAGAAGACGACAGTACCGCCACACCGACCAGGTATCGATCTGGGAATTAATCTAGAAGAGGGAAAAACCGTACCCATCAAGAAAATATACGCCCTCAGTTACGACCAACTGGAGGAGCTCTATCGATACATCAAACAGAACAAAAGCCGAGGATGGATTCGAAGGGTCAAGTCAGGAAGGGCATCACCAATCATGTGCGTCAAGAAAAAGGACGGCAAACTCAGACTATGCGTCGATTATCGGGCGCTCAACGAAGTTACCAAGAGGGACCGACACCCGCTCCCACTCATTAGTGAAGGACTGGACAGACTGGGAGGAGCCAAGTACTTCACCAAGCTGGATATCAAGGACGCCTGTCACAACATTCGAATCAGAGAAGGAGACGAATGGAAGACAACCTTTTCAACAAAACTAGGAACTTACGAATACCTAGTCATGCCTTTTGGGCTATGTAATGCACCAGCGGAGTTCCAACCATGGATCAAGGAGGTGCTTATTGAACACATAGACATGTGTTGCATCGTCTATCTGGATGACGTACTTATATATTCAAACACCCTACAACAACACCAAAAGGACGTCAGCAATATTCTCGAAGCAATACGGAAATCGGGGATGAAGGTCAAACCATCCCATTGCGAATTCCACCAGAGCGAAACAGAATATTTAGGATTTATCATCGGACAAGATGGAGTCAAAACTGACCCAGTCAAGACACAAGCCATATGGGACTGGACAACACCCAAGAAAATCAAGGAAATCCGATGTTTCCTAGGATTCTGCAACTTCTACCGCCGGTTCATCGAAGGGTTCAGCAGGACAGCCAGACCACTATACGCAAGAACAAAAAAGGAGTGCATTGGCAAATGGGAGAGGGGAGACAAAGAAAAACAAGCATTGGACGAATTGAGGACAAAACTCACCACAGCGCCAGTACTGGTCTATTTCGACCCCCTCGCACCGACCAAAATCGAAACGGATGCCTCAAAATACCTATGTTCCGGTATACTATCACAGCAATGCCAGCACAGAAAATGGGGACCAGTTGCTTACCGATCCAAGACGATGTCGGCCGCCGAATGCAACTACGACATACACGATAAGGAACTACTGCCGATAGTGCAGGCATTCCACAAATGGAAAAGATACACCAGAGGAAATCTGAAACCGATACGGGTCCTCACAGACAACAAGAACTTAGTCACCTTCATGACAACGAAGAAACTAAACGAACGACAAGCACGATAGATGCAAGAACTAAGTCAATACAACTTGAAAATCGAATACCGACTGGGAAAGGAAGGAGGAAAGCGAGACGCCCTCAGAAGAAGAGAGGGAGACCTACCCACAGCAGGAGACAAGAGACTCACTCGAAACGTGGGGATCCTACAGCCAAAGAAACGATACCGGGATATCCCAGAAACTGATGAAATCAAACTCGGCGTATTGGAAACAACAGAATTCCAAGACAAGGACGAGGGAGAGATACAAAAAGTAAGCAAAGTCGATGACGAGATCCAAGCCATAAAGAGAAACTTGGACGAAGGAAGAAAAGAAATGAAGGGAATAGCGCTGGGGCTATGCCAATGGAAGGATGGCCTCTTATGGTATCAAGGAAAGATTTGGATACCAAAGGATGAGGGGATACGAACCACTCTTATGGCTAAACCCCACGAACCCCGACAAGCGGGACATGGCGGAACAGCAAAAACTACTGAACTCATCAGCCGACGATATTATTGGCCAAATATAAGAGAAGATAATAAAAGATTGATAAAGAATTGCGACACATGTCAAAGGACCAAGGTGGTCCGACATGCACCCTGCAGATTGCTACAATCAAATAAGGCCCCCGATCGACCATGGAAATCAATCGCTATGGACTTCATCACGGACATGCCGAAATCAGAAGGATATGACACCATACTGGTGGTCATCGATCGGCTCACCAAAATCAGCCATTTCATACCATGCTGAAAGGACCTGGACGCACGGCAGTTCCCCAACCTCTTCATGAAGGAGATAGTCAGGCTACACGGCAACAATTTGCCCTTTCTCAAACTCTGTGAGATTGCCAGTCTTTTCTGGAGGTAAAGGGTCGATGGAAATCTCTACAAGAGATATAACAAAGGTTAGGAACTAGTAGGGTGACCATTCAACTTAGTATATTTGAAGTGAGGGTTCCTGTGAGCCTTGAGAGTCCGAATCCTTAAGGGATATCAAACTCTTTAAATACAAATAAATCATAACCAATATCCTGTCCAAACGAGCATGCTAAGTTACGCTAAGGTAGAAGCGAAAACAACTAAGTTCTAAAACAAAGGTGTAGATGCGATTGGATATAACTAACAAAACAAGTAATGGAATCAAACAAGTAAGAGATCACTACTAATGTTCTAAACCAGTAATACATAGAGTTTCCTGATTGGGTACAAGGAACAAAAAATAATAATAAGCGAACTAAGGAAAGTCCTACCTAATAGGAAACTATAACAATAGGGAAGGTACAAGGTAAGGAATGATTTGTTACTGGGGAAATCCTAATAGGCAATATCCAACGTCATGTTAAGGAATAATAGCGATAATAGTAGATTCCGTCACAATATTCTATATGAATACTCGGGGCTGAGTTGGTAGGGTTTCTACTACTTGTTGCGCGGTTGGCTCTGTACCAGAGTGGCTGCGGGATAGGCAGGTTCAGTTGGCTTGCCTCGGGATTACAATGCCGTTTAGTGGTCTTATACCTGAATAGGTGGTCCAAGTATATCCTTAGTTTGTTTACTTGAATAAAACAAGATTGAATGCCTTAACTCTAGCCATGATGTCGCAACAAAGCCAAATAACAGATGCAACCGAAGTTGACTACCACTCTAATACATGAGATTTTTTAGAGGGGTTGCCGGGAAACTCAATCGACTCTACGGATCTAGATACATGCAGCCGATATCTGAACTTTCGAATGGTGATATTTTGAGTGCCCTCTCCCACGTACCATGCAGGATACTTACCCCAACCCTTGAGGCGCTAAGTAATATGAGAAACCCATATCCTGCTGAACGACTTTGGTATGAGAGAGAAAAAAAGATTCACAAGTCATGGGAATGGTAATAAAAAAAATCTCGAAAGAACTAGACAGGGCCCTACCGGGTCCTGTAGGGCGTCCGGTCCTACCTCCATCTGCCCTAGTCCGTCTGTGGACTCGAAAAAAGCCGGACTACCACCGGTGGTCCTTCCGGTCCTACCTCCAAGATGGACGGACTGGACGGTTCGGAACACTGCCTGCAATACCATACATTAAGCCACAGTAATCCTAATTTGAAAACATCTCCAGTTAATAAGGACTCCTCTCCACTGGCTTTATCTCCATCCACATTTTTTAAACTTTCTTAGTCTTCCTGTACATTGTACTCTCTTGCTCCTGCGTGTAGAGCGCGTAATATTTTCAGTCAGCCTGCAAGTTTGAAGCGAGATCTTAATAGTGTGTCAGAGCCGCCTATAACACCCATCGATATATAGCTGAGATTATAACATTTAATAAACCCCTAGCCGAACCCAGTACATTTTTTTTTATCCCATCAGTCAAAACCAATTATTAGCCTGACCAAAAACGTCTCTCGCACCATAGCAAGTGCCCGGTATGGCGAGTCACCCTGTACACCGGGTCAAACCCCGCTGATGCTAGCTGCCGAAAATAGACACTATAGAGTGGTCGAGCAGTTACAGGCTTACCATCCCTGACGCACTCGGTAATTGGGTCCCAGCTAGATACCCTCGAGATTGTCATCTTGTCTCATTGGAACCGTCACCTGTTGGCACAGGCAGATTCAGGGAATATGGATTTCGTGCCCAGTGGTCTGAGATATTTATTTGTTTTCTGTTTTACTATTTTTCTTCCAGCGTTTTAGCGATTAAGCAAGAATTTTAATGCATACCAGTATGATGTGAGGTTGGAACAACCTATTGCCAATTGGGCAAAGCCTAGGAGAACTGTGTCGAGGTCTTGGAGGAACATTCATGGAGTTGCTCAGGAGTCATAGCTCATTACGCACGGACCGAAGAGCCTCCAGCACATATCGAACCATCACCTCCCAGCAGGTGAGAACCTCGATACTCGCTACAACTTGCATTCTCGTCTCCAAGCTCGCTACAGCTCGCGTTTTTGACCTCCTCAGGGCCACCACGACGTGTTATTCTCGCCTTCTGGTCCTCATTTCTGTTTAACAATTTAGCAGAGGAATTCTTTTCTCACCACAGATGCGAGTTTCAGTGCCGACTCAACCCCAGGGAATGACGCTTCGGAGTGGAGAGACAACGCGTAGAAATGGCACACCGCTGGAAGTGAAGACATTTGGGGCCCTCCTGGCAGTCGAAGGACAGCACTTGAGATTCCTCACAAATAAACTACTACGACCCAATTCGTGACAAAGTCAGCATAACGGCATTGCACTTGTTCAGGAATCCACCGCCAGGATTCAATCTACACAGCGGAGTGTGCCCCGGAACTAGCAACCGACTGGAAGGAATACTCTCCACTCCAGGGACTGTCTTCGCAGCGCAGCATCGATCTCCTCGAGTCACCGCAAAAATGCCACGACCCGATACTTTTGGGCGGAAAGGAGAATCGTTTTTGAACGCGAAATTTATGAGAAACGCGACTGGTTACTGCTGAGAAAGACTTATTACTCAGCAACCTACTCCACTTAGACCTATTTCACCATTTTATTGAAAGGCCCCCACCGCCTGCTACCACCTGGAAGATTGTTAATTCAGGACATCCAAAAGCGTTGCGTCGACAATGTAGGGAAACGGCTCATTCAAACTAAGAAATTCAGTAGTCAGCATGAGTGAAGTGGTGAAAGCGAAGACGATAAGGCAGTTTTGTTTCACTACGGAGGTCCGGAGATTGGGAAATCATTTTCCAGCACACTAGTGGGGGACAGGTTGTCCGAATAGGCCAGAGGACAAAGCATAGGGGTCGGAGGCTTTTACTTTGACTACACAGCACCATGAGAGCAGTCCGCGCCGCGTATACTAGGTTCTTTGCTGAAACAGGTCATTAGTGGGATGGAAAAGATTCCTGGGGCAATATTACGAGTTGTCCAGCGGCAGGGAAGAAGTCATGGCAGATGAGCACCGCAACTCCCGGGTATTATAAAGACGGTACAGACCCTGCGCATCTAGTCAAGCTCCTTAATTCGCTAAAACAAATTCTCAAAATATTCCTGCATACACGAATAGTCATCATTGGGAAACCTAATCTTTGAGTTGAGATTGAAAAGCGTCTTGGGGGACGAGTGATAAGCATGATGCTAGGCTCCAGCAAGGATGATATCACGGGATACCTTTGCCTTAGACTAGACGAGGAGGGAACCTCAGACGCCATGAATGAGAGTCAGGTGGCGGACACTTCAAAGGAGATTCCCCAAACTATGTCAGAAATATTTCTCTCTTCTAGCCCCTAGTCAGCAGACCTCCTCTCTATTTAACTCATACCCCCCACACTATTTCTCCTATATCTATTGCTCTATCTTCCCCAGATTCGGCAGCAGCCTCTGGGTCAGCAGACCCCTCTTATACCCCAATGGCATCCCCAATGTTCTTCCTCGGTTGTGGGCCACACTTCAAGCGAATACTCGGGTCAGCAGACCACCCTCCTACTCTAATGGCATTGCCAATCCTCTTCCTGGTCTGCAGGCCACACTCCAAACAAATGCTCGGGTCAGCAGACCCCTTTCATACTTTAATGGTACCCCCAATTATCTTTCCTGCTTCCGGACCACACTGTAAGCAAAGTAAGGGCTCTCTACCCTGAACCACACTCAAGACACCCTGATATCACCGCAGTTCTCCGGTCAGCAGACAACTCTCATACCCCAATGGTATTTCCCATCATCTTCCTGGTTTGCAGGCCACACTTCAAGCAAATGCTAGGGTCAGCAGACCTGCTTTCATACTTTCAGGCAGACCATTCGCATACTCCAATGGCATTCTCAATTTTCTTTCCTGCTTCCGGGCCACACTCTATGCAAACTAAGGGCTCCCTACCCTGAATCACGCTTAAAATACCCTACTATCACAGCAGTGCCCAGTGCCCGGTCCCCACCCCACAGACTACGCTGTACCCCCACATAATACACAATTAGCTAGTCCGCCTGCAGGTCACTCTTGCTACAATTACGACTTTCTACTATTTTCTTATCACAAGATACTCTACAGCATTTCCCCAGCGAGGAGACTACACAGTCTGCCCACCGTATTAGAGAACACCGAGTCAAACATGTTGGCGATAGGCTCTTAGGAACAGAGGAATATCGAAAGTGGTTCAGCCTGATTCGCGGTGGAGAATCTGATAATTCAGCCATATTTTGCTAGGGAGGTCCGGGGGTGGGCAAGACCTACATCACCTCCATGGTAATCGATAAGTTATGCGGTCAAGCAAGGGCACGAACTGCTACAGCTGCGTGCTGCTACTTCAACTGTGCCGCCCAAAAAGAGGTATCCCCCGATAAAGGAGCCCCATATCATTTGAAATCATTGAGGAAGCAAACGAGACGTTAGACGGCCACAAACTTGTCAAACAAGATATGTATAGGGAAACTGGGTACAGCGAAAATACTACCCATACAAGACGATATCAACCCTGACAAAACCGATAACGAAGACCGAACACTCCTCTTGTAGCCTGCTTACAACGGGCAAAAGGGAGTGGCGGAAATACTACCTGAACGAGATGACATCAACCCCGCCAAACCAGATAATGACAGCCGAACACGACTCTCATGGGCTGCTTACAACAGGCATAAGGCCGTGGCGAAAATAGTGCCCAAACAAGACAACGTCTGTCCCAACAAACCAGCTAACATTGGCCGAACACCCACTAGGGTAGACTGCTTCCAATAGGCATGATGGAGCGGTGGGAATACCACGCGGACGAGATGACACCAACCCCGACAAATTAGACCATGACAGTCTTATGTCACTCTTGTGTGCTTCCCACAATGAGAACGAGGAAGGGGTAGAAATACGACTGAGATGAGAGGACAGCTGCCACGACAATTCACGAAATGTTGGCCAAACACTACTCTTGCAGGCTACTGACCACAGGCCTGAGGGCGCGGTGAAAGTAGAAATCGGACGAGACACTGCTCCCGGCATACCAGCTGATAATGGCCCAACACCACTCTTCGGCGCTTCCTATGACTAGCACCAGCAAAACAATTACTAGCAAGACGATTTCTTTGTTCTGAACTAGCTACTGGCAGAAATTGTTCATGACTAGAATGAGGCAGTCACAACAGATAACTCTGAACAAGAGCAATCAAACTGATTTTTGCCAGAGACGCCAACCACGATCAACATGCACCACTATGTTGCATTGGAAAGCACTTCCAGGAACGGCACTCAGGTTCCACGCAAGAAGGCCGAATAGCCTGCCTAGATTTGGGGGAGTCGTTGGCCACCGAACGGCAGGCAATTACGTATGCTACCAGGAAACCTGCCTCATAGTGGGATCTATCGGTGCCAATGATCTCAAGCGGCAAGGGCAGCGGCATCTCCCACACCGCCTCCGACAGTAGAAACATGGAACAAGGTTGATTGATGGAATAGTTCGTTTGGATGGTTTTGGTTTTTCTCACTTGTCTGTATGCATTGGGCTTTCATTTTCTTATATTGGTTGTTCTCTTAATGTATCTGTTTGGCTT
>Ga0307507_10002706_pt1 | contig 36404 bp, 31 predicted proteins | sample 7_EM_MG_FD_207223 | JGI IMG/M metagenome (GOLD analysis project Ga0307507, IMG submission 207223) | Populus trichocarpa ectomycorrhiza microbial communities from riparian zone in the Pacific Northwest, United States - 7_EM | ecosystem: Host-associated > Plants > Roots > Unclassified | place...
AAAATCATATACATTGAACTATTTAATACAAAGCGTAACTCTTCTTTTCTCCCCGGTTTTCCAGAATTCGGTTTCCACTGTCGGAGGCATTGGTGTGGGTGGATTGCTGCCCTTGTCGCTCGAGATGGTTAGCACCAGTGTGTCCCGGCTGACAATGGGGGCGCTTCGACTGGAGTGTGGGGCGGTGGGTGGGAACAAAAAGACGCGAGCAGTAGAGAGGTTTGAGGATCTGGTGTTTTGAGAAGATCTCGTGTTCTGTGGGTGAGCAACCGCGTTTGGTGGTGTTGGGAGCTGGAGAGGATTGTGGGTAGCTCGTGGGCCAAGAACGGTGGAGCTATGACCCCAAGCTTCCTGTGTGGTCGGTTATACTTTTTTCCGTGATCCTCCGAGACATTCGTGCCTGTTCCGTCCATCCCATCCGTCCTTTTGCCCAATTGGCAACGGGTTGTACCAACCCACTATTCAATGGTGACACCAGACGAAGGTTTACAAATTGGGCATTAAGCAAGGAAGGAAGGATTTATGCGCATTGCCTCCAGCATTAGCCCCTATGACAAATTTTAGGCGACACATGTCCTCTATATAATTGTTTTTTTCTTTTTTCTTCGAAAGAAATTCTAAATTTTAACAGCTTCGTGGTTCTCCCGCCCCATCCCCGAGGAACACGCTCTTTTTTTATTTCGTGATTCTGAAAGTGTGATCACCGCTTATACACCCATCACCTTTATTGGGGTGTAGCGGAAAAGAATAAAACCCTAATGGCATTGTAGGAAAGGTCTGGAAGCCGCTGGTACTGTGCCGGTGTTGAAAAATCATCCGGGGTGGACAGATCATTCTCGCTTTGTATACAATGTCTCAAACTCAGTCTCCTGCGCTATTCTCGCAGTGCTTGTTCACAGCCTGCTGCCTCTCCGGAGGTGCCAAGGGCGATAATTGGTCGAGAATCCGTAGTTTCTCATTGGTATTCCACAGTTTCTAATTACTATGCTTTACATTACCAACATTTGTGTTCATTGGAATTGTTGGGTCCCGATATGCTGCAGAGTCCACCTTGTCTTTCATATTGCTCATTCCCTAGTTGCTAATGAAATAGCTTTGTTTTTTTTAGTTGGATATGGGTGAGGGCGGGAGAGGCTGAAATATTGAGGCTCTACAAGGACGAGCCGAGTCGCTCGCGTGGAGCTATTTTTCCTTAAGGTGTAATGACACCAATACAATGTGGCTCCTGCTTGGTGCGCATGGTGTCGTTGCCAATCATTTCCTCGCCAAAGTGCCGAATTAAGAGACGAGACCTGCACTAACATCTCAATGGGTACAAGTATGCTGAAAAATATTGCACAACGAAATATTTTGTGAGTAATACAGTACTTGGCTTCTATGTTTATAGTTTCCATTCATGTTGCCCTCTATTCTCCCAAGTTCTTGTTTTGAGTGACGGGTCAACTGTGCTCGGGAATGGTCATAAAGTGCGGAAAACTTTGGGTGGCGAAACAAGGATTTGGACTGAATATCGATAAGAGGTAGAGGAAAAATTGGGCTCTTACATGACTCCATTAATCTGAAGTAGTTGCGCTCGGTGTTTGGCCATTATTCTAAATCTATGGATTTTTATTAAAATTGCATAGGGCTAAAATGAGACCAAGGGAGAAGGAATCAAGACTTCTTGCATAGTTCTTTTAGGGGGCTTATTGAAACGGAGAGCTTGAGCTGCATACCGGTACTGATACTCGAATATACCAACACCTTCAATCCTGATTTCAGGTGTCCACCGAGCACAGAATTGCTCCACTGATGTAAACTGTCTCCCAACTACCCCGCATGATCTTGCGGAACATTTTTCCGCCATTTATGACTATGTCCGAGCGCTAGCGCGCAGGATGGGCCAGTACTGAATGGGAATACGGTACCAGTTTGGCTGTGTAACCCGCTCTTAATGAGCCATGCGGTGTTAGCCCTAAAGATTAACCGTCAACATTTCCCAATTATCAACTAATACCAATTTTCCAAAGCCGAGCGAGTTTATTGAAGATAACTAAGTTGAACGGGAAAGGAAAACAAGAAGAACCCAAGAAAAACAACGCCAAAAGAAATTTCACCATAACCTCCATGCTACATAACGATCCCATAGTTCCACTGTCGGAGGTGCTGGAGAAGTTGCCGCTCTTGCCGTGGGAGATCTTTACCGCTGATATGTCCCGGTGTGACAATGAGGGCGCGTAGGTGGTGGTGGGCAATAAAGAACGCGAGCTGTAGGAAGTATGGTGATCGCGAGGTTGAGGGAAGCAGAGGGCTGCTAGACGTAAAGGAGGTCAACGGACCCGCCCATCCTTGAGCTATGACCTCGGAATGGCCCGGCAACCGGCTATACCTTTTTCGGCTATCCTCCAAGACCCCATGGTTTCTCCCGTGTGGAATCCCGTGCGCTTTGCCCAATTGGCAAAGGGTTTCACAGCCCCCTGTTTAAAAATATAAGAACAACTTTGCCCTGTTAGCAAAAAATACTAAAAAGCACCACAGATAGTACAAGTCCCTACCATGAACGGACCGAACACCAGGGGTGTTCCGGGGGCTGAAATTCCTTCGCCAAGAACACTAAATCACCCCTGTAAATAGTGAAAGTAGTTAGCATAAAAGTAATCAAAAAGGGGTAAATTTAAGCAAAAAGCGAATATTGTCCCTAGGTACTTCATGTTAGCAAGAAGTACTATCAACACTGTTCAGTTTCGCGAACCCAAAAAAATTGTGAAAAAAAAAAAAGTACATTAGCAGTTTTACACAACAAGGTTATAGCACAGCGGAAGGTTAACACGTTCTGGTCCGGTGTGGAAGCAATCAATTTGTATAGTCATAGAAAGATAAAGAGTGCAACGGAAGATTTATCAAAAAAGGAAGAAAACCGAAATGACCAAAGAGCGGACAACAATCAATACTCAAAGGAAAAACACTTAAAAGGACGAAGCACCTAGTGAACGAATAACAAAAGGAATTGAAGAGAAGATCCAACAGCCTTATATCCTTCTTGATAGAATGCTTCCAGCCCAGCTTGCGTCCTGCATATTGTTTATTCACCAGCGCCCACTCCGATATTGGAGCATTCCCCGTCGAGTCCGATGAACGGTGAATGATCCGCAATGTGGGGCCGACAACCCACCTTGTCGGAAAGCGGTGAAGAAAAAAAAAGCGGTGAAGATTTGTCGGACATGTGGGGAAATGATATGGCGTGAGAAAGCGGGACTGTGGCCCGGGTGTGATTATGTTCGTGAGACTCCCGGAAGAGTACTCCTTTGTTTTTTGTATTTAAGGGTCGAGCTCGCCCACAACTGTAAGAAGGTCAGGTCACCAATATACAATCCTCCGAGTCTATTTGATATACCTTTTTTCTCTATTCTCAAAAGTCCCTTTCCACCGTCAGAAACTGAACCCGTATCCCCTCATAATAACTTTACTGCACATGCTGAATCTCACCTGAGATCTTCTTCTCGGCCTTTCTTTCCAGCACGCGGAATTGCTGTGGTGGTGGGAATTGAATCTCTCCGAGGTCCTCGGTTGAGTTGTCTGCCGTGGATGAGTGAGAGTCGTCGGATGAAGTCGGTATTCGGCAATCCTGAGTGTTCGTGTTTCGTTGGATGTTTGAAGTTGTTTGACGTTGTTGCACTAGAGATGTAGGGGTAGATGTTTGGTCGAGTGTGCGCCAATAGTAGTGAAACAATGTGAGAGTGATAGTGTGTAGCAGGTGCTAGAGTTGGTGTTTCATGTGCAGCGCGAATGGGAATATATGTATTCGGTAGGTAGCCGAGAACACTGGAATAGTTGTTATGATAATGGTGAGCAGTCTAGCTCATTTTCAACCAGCAGTAAGTAAATTATTTCCAATATAACCCAAACATGAGCGATCACTCACCTAAATATACACTAAAATGGAAGCGGAAAAGTGTGAATGTGTAGCCTGTAAGCAGTGCTGTGCCGTTCGAACTTTGCGCTTTTCCGCAAACTAGACCTATAGATAGATCGCTGAAGAGCAGAACCTACCTCTCAGTACTGTCTTCGACATCTGCCAAGCACCTTCCACTCCACAAAAGCCAAAGGGACCATGGTTCTCTCGACGAGCGGAAAAGGGGGCTACGCCTAGCCTTTGCGAGAGCCCATCAACATTGGACGAAGGATGACTGGCGCTGAGTCATCTCGACCGACGAGTGCTACATTTGGCTCTCAGGCCACTCAAGTCGGGTTTGGGTGACTCGGCCCCTGGGGGAGGAGTTTCTCGATGATTGCCTTCTTCCAAAGTTCGACGAGAAGGATATGGTGATGGTTTGGGGAGGCATTTTGGGAGGAAAGAAATGCGAGATGGTTCTCTGGGATAAGGACAATTGGGGGACAATTACCTCAAGAAGGTATGTCGACAATGTCCTTATCCCAGTAATTCAGCCTTTTTGGGAGAGAGTGTGTGAGCACGCTGCTCAGCCTCTCTGGCTGATGGAGGACGGAGCTTCAGCTCACCGAGCACATTATACTAGGAGGATCCAGGAGCAGTTTGGTATTCCACAACTCAATTGGCCACCTGCTTCCCAGGATCTCAACCTGATCGAAAATGTTTAGTTCCTCCTAAAAGATAAGCTGAACAAGGGGCATCCAGAGCCTCGGGGATTGGAAGGAATGAGGAAGGCCCTACTGGAGGAGTGGAATAACATTTCAGAGGTTCATCTTCTGAATGTTGTTGATTCAATGCCCGAAAGATTACAAGCCACTACCACTGCGTCTGGAGGCCATACTCGCTGGTGAACTTTATGTCTTTTTTTTTTGTATTTGCTATTATTATTACTATTTTTTAATTTTTAATATATATTTACATCAATGCTACAAAGAATACCTACTTTTTCGTCCTTTTTGACTACTTTTATGCTAACTACTTTCACTATTTACAGGGGTGATTTAGTGTTCTTGGCGAAGGAATTTCAGCCCCCAGAACACCCCTGGTGTTCGGTCCGTTCATGGTAGGGACTTGTAGATTAACTAATTAACTTAATGGTAAGGTTTGACTTGCTATGTAGGAACGAAAGATATTTGAATGAGTATAGAGACAAGATAAAAGGGGGGTATGTGAGCTGGTGAAGGTAAATGATCTACAGACAAGGAAAGAAGAAGGAGAAGGGGTGTATGTTATGATAACCGGATGACAAGAGACCTAACTAAAAAAAACTTTTCCTCCAGTTGATAAAGCTACTGGTAGTCCGTGACAGGAGTACCCCAGATGGTATTGGTGAGATGACATGGAATAGGAAAATATGCGCAGTAGCAGAGAAAGCAGATATGACTCAATAACTCCAGTTACATGCTTCACGGGCAGGAAAATAATTGCTGTTATGATGGGGCAAATGTGTATAGTAAGGTAGTGACTACATATAAGGTATCAACGAGAGGAAGATTAACTATAAATATTTTCCAAGTACAAAATAACATTGGAGATAGAAGAACGATTTCGCTTGTGTGTCGCTCATTGTGTGGTTGCTTAAGAGTAGTGGGTCGAAAGTTGAGAGAGAAAGAAAAAAAATACAAGATGAGGAACTTGAACAAAGTGAGTGAATCGAGTTGCCCCTAACGTGATCACTTCTTGATTCTAATCGACGGGCTTATAGGCGGGCACATGAGCAGCCTAGCCCGTTGGGAGGACCAGGGGGGGCGGCTCTGGTTATCCGATGAATTGGGATTGACATCCCCGCGTTGTAGAAGTAGTTTCACAACACTTTCAAATCCGCGCTCGATAGCATGTGATAGGGGAATTCGACCATCGCTATCTGCCAAATTGGGATCGACATCCCCTCGTTCTAGAAGTAGTTTCATGATATCCGCTTCCTCGTGGCCCCCACTGGCGGCATATAACAGAGGCGTTCGGCCCAGGGTGTCAGATAAATTGGGATTGACATCTATTCGTTGTAGAAGTAGTTTTACTACAGTTTCATATCCCCACTCGGCAGCATATGATAGGGGCGTTCGGCCATTGCTATCTGTTGAGTTGAGATCAACATCCCGTCGGTTGATAAATAGTTTCAAAATATCCTCATCCAGCAACTCCTCATTAACGGTATATAATAGAGGCGGTTGCCCCTTGCTATCCGATAAATTTGGATCGACATCCTCGCGGTCTAGGAGGAGCTCCACTACACTTTTATATCCCAATTCGGCAGCATGTGGTAGGAGCGTTCGACCATTGTTATCTGTTGAATTAGGATCGATATCCGCTCGTCCTAGAATTAGTTTGATTAGATTCTCAAATCCCCACTCTACAGCAATTGACAGAATTGTTTGACCATAGTCATCCGTTGAATTGGGATCGATATCCGCTCGTTCTAGAAGGAGTTTCACAACACCCGTATCCTCCCTCTCCTTATCAACGGCATATAATAGAGGTGTTCGGCCCTTGCTATCCGATAAATTTGGATCAACATCCTCGCTAGGAATAGCTCCACTATACTTTCGAATCCCCACTTAGCAGCATGTGATAGGGGCGTTCGACCATCGCTATCAGTTGAATTGGGATCGACATCCCCTCGTTCTAGAAGTAGTTTCACAGTACCCTCGTTCTCGAGATCATCATGAACGGCATGTAATAGAGGAGTCCGGCCCTTGGTATCCGATAAATTGGGATTGACATCCTCGCGTTCTAAAAGTAGTTTGACTGCACTTTCAAATCCACACCAGGCAGCATGTGATAGGGGAGTTCGGCCATCTTCATCCGTTGAATTAGGATCGACATCTCCTCGTCCTAGAAGAAGCCTTACGTTACACTCTTCTTGTTTCTCCCAACCAGCGGCATATGATAGAGGTGTTCGACCCGTGCTATCCGATAAATCGGGAATGACATCCGGGCGTTCCAGAAGGAGTTTCATTACATCCTTAGATCCCCAGCAAGCAGCAATTGATAGGGGTGTTAGGCCATCATTGTCCGCCGAATTGGGATCGACATCTCTTCGATCCAGAAGTAGCTTCACGATACCCTCAAGATCCGGCTCTCGCATAATGGCATATGATAGAGGGGTCAAGCCTTCGCCGTCTGATGAATTGGGATCGGTATCTGCGCGCTCAAGAAGTAGCTTCGCTGCATGTTCTCTCCCGAACCCAGCAGCAAACGAGAATGCCGTGCGACCCTTGTGAGTAGCTATGTTAGGTCTGATGTCTCCCTGCTCTAGAAGCAACTCTACCACCCTGTCATTTCCATATTCTATTGCCCACATTAATGGTGTGTTACCCCGACTATCACGCCCATTCACGTCCCACCTTTGCATCTCCAGCATAGTTGCAGCAATCTCTGCAATCCCCCAATATGCCATGCAGTGTAGTCCGCTAATTGTTGAAACATCATCTCTAGGGTACCACGGGCGTATCTTGCGCCAGAAAATAGCAGCAGATACATGGCTTCCGTATTCCTCGAGGAGCGGCACAGCGAGAGAATTCACCGACTCCGTCATCTCCCTTGCTGCATGGGTTCCCCAGAAACACGTAGCATATTCAAGAAATGGTGTTGCCGCGACCGGATCGAAATTTGGTGGCAATGCCCGGATTGACCGAGAGTTCAAATACGTGACATATTTCCGCCATCATCGAGTGAGCTGTGACAAATAGTGTAGGATGCTATCCAAGATACTCCTGAAGTGTATGATGGAGGAGACGGAGTGTTGATGTATTTTCGTCCATTCTGACAAGTCCCAAGGTGCAGCCCAATACCGTCCCGTCCGTATTGAAGGTACATTGCGGATGTTAATATCTTCCGCCCCTAATTCTACCCCCAACGCATTACACAGCTCCTCCGATTTCAAAGCCCGCTCACAGCGGGAAAGCCACATGAGCACTTCCATCCCAAGTCTCGCTTTGCTTCCATCCTGCTTTCGTATCCGATTCAACGTCGTGCTATACGCATCCTGTAAACCAAGGCCATTAGTCATTCTACCCAGTGCTTGTCTCCTCTGGTGAATGGTCGCCTCTGAAAGGACTGCGTCCATACAGATGCAAACAAGAAGAAATCTAGATATCACTGTTAGCCCACGCTACGTATCTCAACATGCGCGTGCAATACAAACACTCCGGCGATGCTTTCCGGGATAACTCTGAGGATATCGGTTTGCAAATCGTCGTCCATTACATCGAACTCTGGGTCTCTTTCCAACCTCATCTTAAGATACAGCCCAATGTCATCCTTGCTGGGGCTTATCGGCAACATCCCGGCAGCCCCGGGGAAATATTTCTCTAATTCGTTGCGTATGTGAGGCCTCCCTGTAACGAATAGTCGTGTGTTTGGGCACTGCCGGACAACGCGTTGTAAACATTCCCAAAGCTGTGGCCGGAACTTCAAGGGAAACTCGTCTAAGGCATCGATACATATGAAGCTCCATTTCAAGCATGATAGAGACTTGATGAGCATCTCGATAATCTCGCGAAGTCGGAGTCCGCAACCGTCAACCTGACTTTTTGATCGCTCAAACGCTGTCTGTACATCACCGGGGATCTGTGTCAACGCTCCGACAACCTGCCTCAACAATGGCCCCAGTACAGTGCTCGCTGATTGTGCATTCGGAGTGCTGAAGTCGCAATACACATAAGCGACGGCGACGTTGTCTTCACTAATCCCATCACATAGTGTATCTATCACAAGAGAGCTGTGCTGCTTTTTTACCATTGCATTCACATGGGAATACAGTGGCTCATACCTTGTATACGTCTTCCCAACTCCCGGATCTCCATAACATAATAAGACAGGCCGTGCCGCTCCGTCCCCTAATGTACGCCATGTAGAAAACTCTCGGGTGTGAAGTAGCCAGTCTCCCACTCCATCCGCCCGGGAATCACGAACAGCCTGGTGCCTTTCCCGAGATGCTAACGGAGATAACCACTCTAAAATCTGGCGTTTCTCATCAGATACCGATATATTGCAGTTATTCCACACATTGTGGTTACTCTCCGTGACATTACCGCAGTTGTTGTTTATTGAAATGACTTGGTTTCGATGCCCCACAGGATCCATTTCGTCTCGAGTATCGGTTTTGCTGCTGGAACTTGGTTTCGGGGACGATTTGATCTGGTATCGGAGCGGATCGTGGAAGAGTGTGGAGCGAGGAAGGGAGCTAGGCGATGCGAGAGCAGGGCAACTTTGACGTTACACAACACTGTTATCCAGTCATTTCTCTGCCTAAAGAAATCACATGCACCAGCTCAACATGATAAATGCATGATCAAGTGCGCTAGCACATTCTGCTCTTATGCAGAGTCCTTTTCAGCCTCAGCCTGTTGCGGCAGCCAAATACCCTCGAGAGAGGGTATGATAATACTAGATTGGAAATACTTCTCGCGCAGGTTCTATTGGATCCAGATTGCTGGCATTTTTCTTTTTATTTAAAGCACTATGATGGACCGGTGTTAACTCAAGTATTATTTCTAGTTTAAAGCTAAAGCGATCAAGAGTTCGTCCAGCCTGCCAAACTGAGTACACGGTCTACCCGTCTGTTTTAATTTATGTTATGGGGGGGGATCGCTTCTCAAGAGGCTCTCTTAATTCACCAGTCCACCACACCGAACCAACAAAACCCCCAGTACAGTACAGCCGCTCCTATCCGAGATTGTCTTGGCTTTTCAAACACCCGGTTTCGAATTGCCTAAAGTTTTGCAATAATGGTATTGTTATAGGGCGCTACAATAAGACATACGGAAAAGTTGTAGAGTTTTCTCTCCGCCAGAGCCAAGGGCCTAGTCCCGGTATACCCCCAGAACTAGGATGCCATTTTCGGCACGTTCCCATCATCCTCCGACCCAGAATTACAACCACCCCATCACTTGCTCTACTCTGCTGATCCAGTTTTGACAAGAGCCAACCTCTAGATGGTTAATACATCTCGCCAAATCCAATGCCAGTAGTCTGTCCCAGAGCTTGGACAACACCCACACAAGAGGCACATTACCAAATCTGACTGGAAGGCGCTTTTATTTTATTTTTACGCTATGCAAGGTGCTCACTTTTTTAGGGTGTTTGGTCTGTAAGTTAGACCATAACTATTATGTGAATTTTCGGCTGCCTTGCTTGAAAAAATTGTAGTCACCCTCACTACCTACTTGACACCTTTCAAAGTGTCTAAAATGCCGACCAAGAGCAGGTTCAGTTGTGGTATGGCTGATGCCTTCAGGGCAGTGGATTTGCTCTAACTTAGTGTACTCGAGTACGCTATTTTCCCCCAATAATATTGTTTCCGCAAACCTGGTTTAGTAATCTTAAGCTACATACCGGGAGTTGCTGCCTCCAGCCCCTACCCCCCCACCAATTAGATACAGGGTCCTGGATTTCCAAGTCATGGGATTGAAACATGCCGTAGAGGTTTTTCTACTAGCATGATGTGTCGAGTGTGATTGGCGACAATCTGCCCGTGGCTAAAGGCTTATTAGTATCCCTTGATACACTTGGGCCCTGTTCGGCACGCCAGAAAAATAGTATTTTTCTCACTATTATGGCATTCCTTTCTCTATAGAAACTCAAATAAAATGGAACTGCGTTTGGGCACATATTATACTAGCGCTCACCGGTCAAGTCCGGCATCACAGGATATCACTCCTATACCTCAATGTTCTAACAGCACGTTTATATAACATACAATACCATACAATAGGATAAAGTACGGTAAATTACCGTAACCTACCAGGCACCATTAGGTGGGCTAGCACAAAGAGCACTTGAGATCACAACGGAGATGTAAGAGGGAGGAAAGTTTTAAATCGGGTATAAAGGAGGTAAATAAAGATTTATAAGCAATTTCTTCCATAATATTATTGACTCATATGAGAAAATAGAATATTATGATACTCGGCATCAAATGTTATTTTGCGAAATACCCTCCTCCGAAGTCAAAGATTACAACTGTAATTTACCATAAGGTATTCATTGTGTTTAATACGGGAGTCAATTGGTGCGCAATTCCGAATAACACGAGTACTGAATTCCCATCACTCCCGCTCCTGCTTGACTGATCAACCATGGCTGGGTGAAGGTGGGTCGAGAGTGTTGGAAGTCTTTGATGCTGCTCGGCGTGCTCAGCCTACGGTGCAGCGCGTAGCCTATCCCCTTTATCGTTCCGACAAAGGTTTCGGATATGCGCTTGGATCGATGCAGCGCAGGAAGAAATACGATTCCGAATGTGTCGGATGAGGGATAAATTCGGATGCGGGATAGAGTCGGATGCGCGGAGGCTATGGAAAGCGGAAGTTCTTTGAGATTTTTGTCTTTCCCTGTCAGCACGTGAGTTTGCGGAAGGGAGCGGGGGACATACGTGGAAAAGGATGGATCTGTGGTGTGATCTATAACGGGATGGGAGGAAGGCTTTGTTGTTTTTATGTATACTCCTGTCTTTACCGCTGGTTAGTTGAGAGCATGAGCGTGAGCGAGAATAAAGTTGAGCAAAAAGAAGTTCCCGACTCCTAAGTGGCAAAGGCTTTTATTGCTTACTCTTGGCGTTTCGTTTCGTTTCGCCACCGCCGTTTCGCCCTTTCGTTTCGCTTTTTCGTCGCCGTCCTAGTTGCGGTTTTCGCCGTTCAGTCTTTGCCGTTTACAAGTATTAGAGAGGTGGATGGATGGTGTAAGATCGCTATATACCAGTGCAACTATTACTACTCCTCCTATGTGAATTGGGCGCGCAGGGCTTTTTGCTGACAACGACATCTGTATTATTATGATGAATACTTAAACTGATACACTGCAAACATTGCATGAAAAAATCCTCAATCAATAATGGAAATAAATAAAAAACTAAACTTAAGTATCGTAATATCATAGACAAGATCATAGAACACACCCGATCTAACCAACAGCAAAACATCTACCACCGACAAGCGCTATGGATGGCGCAAAATAATTCATAAAAATGCCCTATTCATGGAATATTAGAAATAAGAGAAATATGAGTGAGCAAAGAGATGAAAATCTAAAAATCTAAAAAGTGGCACTCGGCAACAAATGATAGGAGTGTTCAGCCATCGGTATCGGAGAGATCGGTATTGACGCCCCCCTGTTCGGAGAATAGCTTCAATACACCTTCTTGTTTCGAGATCGCAATTGATAGTGGTTTCGTTCTGGAAGTAGCTTCACTATGCCTTGATACCCTCCCGCGGCAGCTAACAATCGGGGTGAGCGACCATTAACATCTAGCGAATTGCGATTAACACCGTTGTGTTCTAAAAGTAGCTTCACTACACTCTCTGCTCCGGCTCCGGCAGCGTATGACAGGGGCGTTCGGCTATCTGTATCCGCTAAATCGGGATCAACATCCTCGTGCTCTAGAAGTAGCTTCACTACACTCTGTGCTCCCTCCCCGGCAGCGTATTATAGAGGTGTTCGGCCATCTGTATCCGCTGAATTGGGATCGATATCCCCGTGCTCCAGAAGCAGCTTCGCTACACTCAGTGCCCCCTCCTCGGCAGCATATGGTAGGGGCACTCGGCCATCTATATCCGCTAAATTGGGATCGACATCCCCGTGTTCTAAGAGTAGTTCCACTACACCATGTGCCCCCTCCGCAGCAGCAAATGATAGTGGTGTCCGGCCGCCGGCATCCGCTGAATCGGGATTGACATTCTCGTACTCTAGAAGTAGCTTCACGATAGTCTTGCCCCCTGCTCGGCAGCAAATGATAGGGGTGTTCGGCCATCAGTATCTGCCAAATCAGGATTGACATTCTCGTACTCTAGGAGCATCTCTACGACATTCTGTGCCCCCTGCTCGGCAGCATATGATAGGGGTGTTCGGTCATCGTTATCCGCCGAATCGGGATTGACATTCTCGCACTCTAGAAGTAGCTTCACGACAGTCTGTGCCCCCTGCTCGGCAGCAAATGATAGGGGTGTCCTTCCGTCGTTATCCTCTGAATCGGGCTCGATGCCCTCATACTCCAGAAGTAGATCCACTACAGCCCGCGCCCCCTCCTCAGTAGCATATGATAGAGGCGTTCGGCCATCGTTATCCCGTGAATTGGGGTCAATATTTCCTTGTCGCAGAAGTAGCCTGACTACACCCACATGTCCTCTAGAGGCAGCAAACGATAAGGGTGTCCGGCTACAGCCATCCCCTAGATCTGGGTCAGCACCCTCCACCTCCAAAAGTAGCTTCACAACACTTCGCACCCCCTCCTCGGCAGCAAATGATAGGGGTGTCCGGCCACCGTCATCCGCTGAGTTGGGATCGACATCTTTATGCTCCAGAAGCAGTCTCACAATACCTTCTTGCTCCCACTTAGAATCAGCAGCGTATGATAGGGGTGTTCGGCCATTGCTATCCAATGAATCGGGATCGACATTCTTGCACTCCAGAAGTAGCTTCACAACGCCTTGTGCCCCCTCCTCGGCCGCATACGACAGGGGTGTTCGGCCATCGTTATCCGGTGAATCAGGATTGACACCCACGCGCCCTATAAGCAGCTTCACAATATCTTCTTGCTCCTGCTCAGCGGCGGCAGCATATGATAAGGGCGTTCGGCCATCAGTATCAGCTAAATCGGGACAGACACCCTCCCCCAAAAGTAGTTTCACTACGCCAAGTGCCCCCTTCTCAGCCGCATAATAGGGGTGGTCGGCAGTAGGTATCCGCTGCATCAGGGTCGACATCCCCGTACTCCAGAAGTAGCTTCGCGACACTCAGCGCCCCCGCCTCGGCAGCGTACGATAAGGGTGTTCGGCCATCTGTATTGGCTGAATCGGAATCGACATCCTCGTGTTCTAGAAGCAGCTCCACTACACTCTGTACCCCCTCCGCAGCAGCAAATGATAGTGGTGTCCGGCCGCCGGCATCCACTGAATCAGGATCGACATTCTCGCACTCTAGAAGCAGCTCCACGACAGTCTGTGTCCCCCGCTCGGCAGCATATGATAGGGGTGTTCGGCCACCGTTATCCGATGAATCCGGGTTGGCATTGCAGTCTTCCAAAAGCATTTCCACGACACTCTGTGCGCCCCGCTCGGCAGCAAACGATAGGGGTGTTCTGCCATCGTTATCCGCTGAATCTGGCTCGACACCCTCGTACCCCAGAAGTAAATTCACTACCGCCAGTGCCCCCTCCTCAGCAGCATACGACAGGGGTGTTCGGCCATCTTCATTAAGTGAATCGGCATCGACATCCCCGTATTCTAGAAGTAGCTTCGCAATACCCTTTTGCCCCCATCCAAAAACAGCAGCATATGACAATGGTGTCCGGCCAGCGCTATCCAATGAATCGGGATTGACATCCCCGCGTTCTAGAAGCAGCTTTACTGCACTCTCTGCCCCCTCTTCGACAGCATATGATGAGGTGTTCGGCCATCTTTATCCGGTGAATCGGGCTCGATATCTGCACGTTCCAGAAACAGCTTAACCGTACCCTCTTGCTCCCCCTCAGCGACCACAGCATATGATAAGGGCGTTCGGCCATTGCTATCCGATGAATTAGTATCGATATCCCCAAGTTCGAAAAGTCGGCTTATTATACTCCATGCCCCCTCCTCGGCAGCATATGATAGAGGTGCTCGGCCATCATTACCAGCTAAATCGTGCTCAATATCCCCGCGCCTCAAAAGTAGCTTCGCTACAGCCTGTGCCCCCCCCTCAACAGCAAATAATAGGGGTGTTCGGCCATCGTTATCGGATGAATCGGGCCCAACATCCCCGCGTTTCAGAAGTAGTTTTACGACACTCTGTGCCCCCTGCTCGGCAGCAAACGATAGAGGTGTTCGGCCACCAGTATCAGCCAAATCGGAACAGACACCCTCCCCCAAAAGTAGTTTCACCACACCCAATGCCCCCTCCTCGGCAGCATATGACAGGGGTGTTCGGCCACCGTCATCCGACAAATCGGGATCAACATCCCCGCTTTCAAGGAGAGCTTCACTACACCCTGTGCCCCCTCCGCAGCAGCAAAAGATAGGGGCGTCCGGCCATCATCATCAGGTGAGTCGAGATTGACATTCTCGCACTCTAGAAGTTGCTCCACGACAGTTTGTCCCCCCCGCTCGGCAGCATATGATAGGGGCGTCCGGCCATCATCATCTGACAAATCGGCATCAACATCCTCTCTTTCAAGAAGTAGCTTGACCAAACTCGGCGTCCCCACCTGGGCAGCATATGATAGGGGCGTTCGCCCATTGCCATCCAATGAATTGATATCGACACTCCCGCGTTCTAGAAGCAGCTTCGCCACAGCTAGTGCACCACCACTGACAGCAAATGATAGCGGTGTCCGTCCATCCTTATCCGATGAATCGGCATTGACATCCTCGTGTTTCAGAAGCAAGTTCACTATACTCTGTGCTTTCTCTGCAGCAGCAAACGATAGCGGTGTCCGGCCGTCGTTATCCAATAAATCGGGATCGACATCCCCTCGTTTCAGAAGTAGCCTCACTACACCCAGTGCCCCCTCCGCAGCAGCAGCATATGACAGCGGTGTCCGGCCACCGTCATCCGAGGAATTGGGATCGACATCCCCGTGCTCCAGAAGTATCCTCACGACGTTCTGCATCCCCTCCTCAGCGGCGAATGATAGGGGTGTCCGGCCATCGTCATCCAACGAATCGGGATTGTCATCCAACGAATCGGGATTGACATCCCCGTGTTCTAAGAGTAAGTTCACTATATATCCATTCCCCGACGCAGCAGCAAATGACAACACTATTCGACCGTCTTCGACAACCATGTCGGCTTCGATATACCACTTCTCTAGAAGTAGCTCTACCGCCTTGTCGTTCCCATATCTCACAGCCCACATTAATGGCGGGTGACCCCTAGAATCTCGCTCATTCACGCCCCACCTCCCCGTCTCCAGTATCGCAATCGCAATTTCCTCAATCCCCCAAAATGCTATGCAGTGCAGCCCACTGATTCCTTGAACATCCACCACCCAGTCCCACTCACGTATCTTCTCTGCCCAGAGAACAGCGGCAGATACGTGGTCCTCGTATCCGTCAAGGAGTCGCAATGCTAGAGATTTCACTGGCTCTGTCACCCCCCTGGCTGCATGAGCTCCCCAGAAACATGTAGCGTATTTAAGAAAGGGTGTTGTTTTCAAGGCGTTACCGAGGTCCGGTGGCAACGCTCGAACCGACCGGCTGTTCAAATAGGTGAGGCAGATTTCGGCCATCATGGAGTGAGCCGTTACAGGTAGGATGGGATATTGCTCTAGATATTCCTGAAGTGTGAGATGCAGGAGACGAGGGGTCGATGCTTTTTGGTCAATTATGACAAGCCCTAAAGTGCAGCCAAGTATGGTATCCATTGAAGGTACGTTTTGGGTGCTAAGGTCTTCCGCCCCTAATTCTACCCCCAAGGCATGGCACAACTCCTGCGATCCCAAAGGCCGCTCACAGCGGGAAATCCACATCAGCGCTTCCATCCCAAGCCTCGCTCTGCTTCCACCCTGTTGTTTTATCCGACCTAATGTCGTGTCATATGCCGTGTCATATGCATCCTATAAACCACTCCCCTCGGCCGTCTTATAAAGTGCTTGTCTCCTCTGGTGAATGGTCACCCCCGCAAGTATCGTGTTCATAATGATGCGACCGAGAAGAAATCTAAAAATCAGCATTAGCCCAGTGCGTCGAATTTAACATCCCAGGATAATACCCACATCCCCGAAACTTTCTCAAGAACAACTCTGAGTATATCAGCTCGCAACTCCTTGTCCATCGCATTGCTATGTAGGTCCTCTTTCAACCTCTTCTCAATATATCTTCCTACATCATCTGAAGTTGCCTCTACCATAACCATGTTGACCTCTTTGGGGAAATATTTCTCCACATCCGCTCTGATCTGAGGCCTTCCGGTCAAGAACAGCCGAGTATTTGGGCACTCCCGGACAACGTGCTGTAATGAGCTCCAGAGCCGATCCCACTGCTCTGCCCGAGACTTCTGAAACTCGTCTAAGGCGTCGACGCAGACAAATCCCTTCTCCAAATGCGGCAGCGACACGACGAGCATCTCCTGGATCTCGTCAATAGGGGCCCACATCCATCAGCCTGTCTTTTCGCATGCTCAAAGGCTTCCCGTACTTCATCCGGGACCTGTGCCAATGCTCTGATAACCTGCCTCAACACTGCGCCTAATACACTCCTAGCGGATTGCTCTTTCTGAATGGTGTAGTCGCAATATACGTAAGCGACGGCCGCATTGTCTACCTTAACCCCATCGCAAAGTGCATCTATCACAAGAGAGCTGCGCTGCTTTTTAGAACTCCACTCGCTCAGAAGGCGCCGGTGGTTCATACCTGATATGTTTTCCCAACTCCTAGATCTCCATAACATAATAAGACAGGCTGCGCCGCTCCGTCCTCTAGCGTACGCCATGTAGAAAATTCTCGGGTGTGAAGTAGCCAGTCTCCCACTCCATCCTCCCGTGTGTCACGGACGTCCTGGTGCCTTTCCCGAGATGTCAGTTGAGATAACCACTCTAGAATCTGGTGTTTCTCATCGGATGGCGATATATTGCAGTTTTCATATTTGGTGTTGTAACAGTTCTCGATATTCCCACAGTGCTGGCTATCTCTGTAAGTCACGGTTGTGTATCGATTCATTACTCGAGCCATGTCTCTTAGGATATCAAGTTTCCGGCCGAAATTTGATGTTTAAGCAAGGGAAAGTAGTCACTAGGGTAAGGTAGAAGACGGGCAGATGTTCTGAGAGGCCGTTTGGAAAGATGGGAAATCTCTTCCTTAGTCAAAGTTACATATTATATCGTCCCGGAGAGAAACTCCGTATTGTCACCCCCTAAGGCGAATACCGATACTCGAGTAACCGTGTCAAGGTCCCTGTCACTTCGAAAGATACTAAGCCTCCTTCAAAGATGGTCGTGCCTAATAGTTCAACGAAATCACAGTACCGGTACAGCACCTGTATGAGACTATGCCTAGCAATAAGTTTCTAAAATAAAGCTATCGTTCTACAGAGACCCAATAAGCAAAAAAAAAAAAACGCCCTGCCCCATTCTCAGGTGCCTTATCAGATACAACAGCTCAAAGCAAGTCATAAAGGCACGAGCACCAGGTAGGATGTTTTCCTACCAGAATTGCCAAGTAAGTCCATGGGTGGTGGTAAGAGAAGCAAAAACGCCCAATAGCAATAGTGCGGTAGCATGTGGTTACGTCTTCCTATGCAGTAAACTCAATGCCTTAGACACTCCTGCTGTCCTCACCTTGTACTCGAATAATCAGACTGGATGCTAGGGTGTTGGAGTCGCCTGTTAGTAAGGTCTTGTGTTTTCCTCTTTTTTATGTCTCGGAGAGCACTTTCTTTAGTGTGTTTTCCCCCCTTTTCTAGAGGGAAATTTTAGACGACCGGGCACATGGCCAGTTTGTTCGAATCCTTACAGAGCTGTAACCCCACTTTTGAAGGTCGCTAACTTAGACGTATTTTGTAGTGACGGCGATAGCTACAGTGTGCCAGAACCAAAAACGCTTAAATAAATCACGGTACCCCTCACTCGGCAGTGCTAGTACTACCGTAATACAGTGCTCCAGAAACATTTTAGGCCACCAGTAAGGGTTTTCTTTTGCAGCGTTATGACCTCTTTTCTCTCCCTTTCTTTTTTTTCCTCTTATCACTGGAAAATATGACCGATTTAGGGTGGAGGGTCCACCCATGTCCAGTAAAGTCCTCATACCCCTCCTTATACCCCAATAGCCCCATTAGTATCAACAGAACAGTAAGAGACTCCCAGATAACCCTTTTCTTATATGCCTTTAGGGACATTGTAAACTTTACCCCAAATTATTCCACTACATAGTAGAAAGAGAGGGCAAGAAGCCTTTCTCAGGGATAGCAGTACTCTACTTGTACGAGCACTTGGAGGGTATGAATCCTTGCGGACGCAGCTGTAGTACTTTCTATCCCGGTACGAAAATTACTGTAATAAGGGGCTGTATGAGGCTTCGTCGTTGTGATCTCAGACCATAGTTTAGGGCCAAACCATTGCCTGTCATCACTAGACTCCTTGATCGGCACGAATCATAAGCCGTAGCGTGCGATAGCTGTAAAAGGTTGTCTGAAAGTTTAGAAACCAAGGCACACCGCGAGAACTACGAAACTACTGCTCCTAATTATTGTAGGTTACACGAGCAGAGGTGTTCTGCTAGCAGGGGGGCAAGGTAACAAACCTCGCTCGTGAAGCCTACAAAACTTAGGCGCTGTCCGAGTGCCTCCGTAGAATAATTACTTGTAAGAATCTCGCTAGGACGTTAGGGTTGCCTCTCCTAGTCAGGTCTACTGCATTTTTTGTTTTTATTGGTCTTAGACGAGGACTCAAGGAGAATCGCCCGCATTATTTGGAAATGGCGCTAGAGCAGTCAAATAAAATGTGGCTCAATAGGCGAGTGAGAGTAAACCCCTATAAAAAATTCCTTCCCTCGAAAAAGTAAAAGCTTTAGTCGAAACAGCGCCCCCTGAAAATTGATCATCAGAATCTAACCCTAGTGGGCAACCTCCTTGCAAATCTCGCTCCCGCACGATGGTAAGCTTTGTTCGGCTGTTCTAGCGCCATTTCCAAATGCCGGTAATGCGGTTTTTGCTGTCTTCTCCCCCTAAACTAATAGAGGAAATTATGAACGTCTAGTGTTATCCTCGTAGGGTGATGGAGGAAACTTTTTGCCAAAATTTTCTGCCAAAATTCTTATAGCATTATTCGATCATCCGATTCGAATTCGTGAAAGCCAGTTTCCTAAACCCCCTTAAGCTTGCTTTGGCACTGTTTGGTGCGAGATGGGTGGTCCCGAACCATGGTTTCCAAGCTCTCTTCAACCACGGTTGCCTAGCCATGGCTCGGATGGTCACCCCTAAGTCATGGTGCCACCGGTTTCAGATTTTTGTGTGCTTTTTCGCTAATCGGCACCGCAACGATTTTTACGCAACGACTCAAGTACTGAGGACTCCAGAAACCTACCTTCCCGTCCACTTCTCTTCCGCCCAGTACTCGTAACACTTACTGAATCAGCAGGCATAAATTTGTACGTGCATTCCCAACCGATACTATGCTCACTTCAAACACAGGGCTTAAAGAATTGCTGTCGGGCCCCTTTGGTTATCGGATCGGGCAGGTAACAGTCGATTCTGGACGGCCGGCACCACAGCAGTCCGAGTTTGGGGGCCTCCTAACATCCCGGTGAGCTTGACTCAGTATCGTACACTACCGGTACCGTAGTTGGCAACACTTGGCGAGTACCGGTAGTGTGGTACAAGTGAGGTAGAAAGTACTGGTAATTGGACAGGTGAGCCAGCGGGGGCCACTTACGGAACCTCGCTTATGAAACCTCTAGGAGCATTGTGCAGCCGCTGCCGGGTGCATCTTCTGCAAAAGCTTAACGGCTGGAGTACCGTGAGGACGGGGGATCAGGGGGGGTTAACGATGCTGATAGGCCACCACCTGAGCACCCCCCCACCCGAGCGCCCGCGCGCAAACAAAGTTATGGTTGATTAACACATAGAGTAGTCCTTCCGCTACATTAGACAGGACCCGAGCGCAAACTTTTGCCTAATTCCGCTCCCTTATGTCCTCCTAATTTCACTTCCAGCGCCCCTATTCCGAAGCGCTACTCCTGCCAGTTAAGCGTAAGCTCCGGCATCCCGAAGTCATGGGACTGAAACATGAGGGAGAGGGGGTCTTACTAGCATCACCGGTCGAGTCATGAAGTCACCAGTGATCACTCGGCCATATGGGGCAGAGGTTCGGGAAACAGTACCTCCGGATATGCGCTTTCTACGTCCTTAAGCGCCATAGAGTATATCTATATCCTTAGTTTCGACTTAAAGTTGTCCGAGCCTAACTTAGCTTTCCCACCTTTTCTCCCATGCGATTGCTCGATCAACCGATCGAATATGCAACTCTACTCCAGTTCACTTTCTCCAACCTCCCGTATTGTTTGCTCTAAGGTCTTTTCTATTGTCATCGTACGTTGTTGTTTTGCTGATTAATAGTGGGTCTCTCTAACCATCTCCGACCGAATTAAGTTCTTGAGTCTCTCTCACTCTTAAAGTCTCCGGTACACAGTTCAATCATTCCCGCTTTTACAACGGGTGTAGTAGGTGAACAGTAGGAGAACCACACTAAAAGTGAGCCTACCTAAAGGATCAACACGCTACAAATTTCCTTAGACCCAACCTTCAGCAATAGCCGTAGAGCGTTCGTACTTATTCCAGGCAAAAAGTATCCGAAAACTGGGGTCGAGGATTTGTATGGGCGCTCAGATGGACATTGATCATTTGCAATTTATTCCATGAATCCGCGTTCCCAGATACTTCTTGCCTAGGGCTAGTACCGTATGTTCAAAGAATAGTACCGTGTACAGTACAAGTTTCTAAATTTTCAAGCTTAGCGAATCCGGAGCGGTTAGGGTTTAAAGCGAGGATCACTACAACGCATACCGGTCGGGAGTCCTGAAACAGTTTTTAGAAGGCGCCCACGTACAACCCGAGTTTATAGATAGATGTGAAAGAATTGCTCAGATGTGTAGACGGTCGGAGATGTCGAGGCGTGCGTTGTCCATTGGATGTTGCTTGCTAACCGCTACTAAAGAAGAGAAAACTTCCACATAATATTAATATTATAATCCTATACATCCCCCATGCCCAGGGTGTTACATACGTCCGCACTTCTATGCTCCTCCATATGCACGCTTCTCAATATCTACGCTCCCTCGGCGCTTGTAATACTATAAACTCCCGTTACTGGGATTATCATACCATCTGCATGACAGAAACCCATATGATAAAGTGTTGGATTGCCACCCAACTATATGTAATACCACGGAAGAATCCCCCTTTATCCGCATAGACTTATCATAGTAAATGTAGGAATACTATCGAATCTTGGCCAAGTGGCCAAGAGTTCAAAAATATTTTTAGAGTGCACTCCCGGGCAACCCAGGAAAGATATGAACATACCTTAGATAGAGTACTCGACTAGTGCCATCAAGAATTTCTTGTAGCCCTCTCCCTCTCATTGAGGCTATCACAATGTCTCTGCCTAGCCCCTTTCCATAGGAATATTCTTTAGTCGCCATGGTTGTCATTGACTTGAATTTGGGGGAAATCTCGGGTATTGAAGGGGACCAAAGTAGGACTACCACAATAACCATCTAAATTGTGCGAGCCATTATACCCGTACCCATATACAGGCAGGTAAGTAGCTTTCACCAAATATACTATGGAAAACTTACATTTAGTATACCTTGACTCTGCACTATCTGTACAGTATGATAACCCCCTACAATAACCAATTTTGTTTTATTCTCCGACTACATTTTTTACTAAAACTACTGCTGTCCAGGTAACTTCTTGTTATTTTCCCATAATATTTTAGCTAGAAACTGTAATTTTTTATATACTTGCTGTATAGATCCTCTGCCAAGTTTATCTACTATGCTAGGGTGAGGGACCCAAACCAAGCCTAGTAACAAATAACAGTAAATTTAGTATCATAATAATTATCACTCAGAACAATTAATGAAGAAAGGCTGTTACTTATAAATTTAGGGCTCAGGACCTGGTTTCTAAAATTGTATGCACCAAGAGTGTTATCAGCATGCCCTTTCCCCCAACACCTAGTATATAAAGTCCTATGTCAGGTTTAATACTTAAAAAATATACTATATGATACCTGAAATCAAATGCTAGCCCTACTTGTAAAATTCTTCTTATAAACCTTCCTTCCTCTCTATTTATCCATCCTTCTTCACCTCGACTAGCATCCTTCCTTCAATCCATTCATCCATCTACCCCACCTCACACTTCTATTGGCACCTGATACTCATCAGTATGTCCTTTCTCCTTCCACCCTTGAAGTTCTCCAATAGATACTTACTAATACAAAATAGCAATAAAAAACATGAGTACGGGGAAAGAAATCGACTCAGTCGGTTTCCAGCACACAGAGGTTGAACCTGTCCCTTATAATTCGCCTGGGGAGAATTATACCTTCCTTCGCGCCTCCCACTCCTCTGAGGAGTCAGCGTATACGATAAAACCAGAACCAAATATCAATTCCAACGAGACCAACAACACGAAGCCTCGTCCGCTGTCGCCAACTCCCCTTGAGATGACTGCAGCCCAGCTTGCAAATACTCACCTCTCGAGCATCATGACACACAACGAACACACCCACCAGGCTCAACCTTCAAATCCAGCAAACCATATGGAATCCATGCGGGAAGACTATTCCTATGATGCCGATGACGAATCTCCCTACAACAGTTTTGCGAATGGGAAGTATAGGAAGAGGACAACTAGGAGGAAGTTGAAGAAGAGAACTCGTAGGCCAAAAGTCCTGCTTTGGGCTAAGAATGCTGCAAATCGCGATTCTTCTCCAGAGAGTTTTCACTGAGGAGGGGTATGGACTGGTGCACCAGGGAAATCCGAGGTTGGGGAGGTACTTGTGAGTTGGGTGTTGTTTGAGTATGAGCTTTTTTGAAGTACTCAATAGTGAGTAAAAGGGGCTTTTCATGGGCTTACCTACTCCGGAGATATGTGTCACTTCTCTTTTGTTTTTAAATTATTCTCTTCTCCACTCCAAAAAAAACAAAAAAAAACACCATGGGTTATTCATACCCGTGCTTGTTTTCTCTCCTATATTCGTTCCGTATTGACAACAGAAATCCCAACCTCCCAGTACACACTATGGTCTGTGCCATAGGAGCTGCTCGCGTGCGGTGTAATTCTCAAGATTTCGGATCAGTTCGATTGCAACCTACCCCCCATAAAAAATAAAGTTTAAGGGCCGAGATAACCACCTCTTAAACGCTGGACCGATCCAGATTGAAGTCATGAGTATACCATACTATGCTAACATATCTCCAGAAAAACCTCAAGATATCCGAGCAACAATTTGCCGGCTTTCCCTCCTATAGAGCGAAACTCATCCCTCGCTCCAAACCGAATAACAGTATCCCTTAGTCGCCACCGCATCCAAGAGACTGGTCGGATAAAATCTCGGTTCGGAACTGTGTAACCTATTTCCACCTAAGGAAGGATACTTTCCAACTCTCACCACTCGCAAAGGAGACCTTTTTGAAGCAAGCGCAAGATTGACTATGTGATGATAGGTGAAAAGAAAAGAAAATGAAGAAAAACCAAAAGCTCCCCAAGGATCCCATGATAACACTTCAAAATGCTAACGACTAGGAGGAAAACAGACAACAATTTATCAACATATGGGCGAACTATTCTTTATTCCCAATCCACACCCCACTTTCCAAGACATATAGCTACTCACGTTCCAGACAAAGAAAAAATACAGAGAACAAAAAGATATCGAAAGATCCACTATTCCTAAGCCGGGCCTCGACGGAACAAAGAACATTGACAGGGGCCTCAGAGCATTCAGAAACCCCCTCACCAAAAAAAAAAAAAGGCGGAGAAAACCACTCGGAATCAAGCTCCACATAGGCGCCAGAACACAACAAAGAAATCACTTGCCCTCTTCCACGTTCGGAAAGCGGTTGGGCCATAGTTTGATCTTCTATCCATTGCCCAGATTACGATTTTTCCACCGCTCGTTCCAGCGCCTCCCATACCGACTCCGCGATCTACTATGACCGCGAGCCGAGGCGGGGTTTCCTCTTACGCCACCGTATCGTTTAACTAAGTTAGCCCACTTTCCACGATTATTCCAAGCGACAACCCCATTTTCCCGTCTTTCATGGGCTACTGTCCCCGAACCCCCCGGAAAAATATGAAATACCAGCCTCTTCCGTCGCAGAATCCGTCCCCACCTTGCCGGCTCAGAATCGAATTCACCAATCCCAAGCACTCCCCCAAGAAGTCTCCCACATCCTATGAGGACTTACACCCTATGAAATGACTACCCTTCAGAGGGCGGCGGCTAGTCGCCGCTATCTTGTCGCTCGCAATCACCCCGGCTCGTTATGTGCAGGGATTGCAGCTCCGAGCTGCTATCGTAGAAACATGGAGAGAAGTCGTCCCACCCTCCGAACGGACCGAAAGAGCCCCAAGCAACAATTACTCGGTGACTAATTGAGATTCCATGTTGAAATAATCGATGCGGAGGTAATGATCAGTAGTGAGGGTTTTACGCAGCGGAGTGGAACGGCTCAAGTAAAGACACAGAGTTTATATTAAGCAGAGACCAAGATCATGATTGCTAAGTCGATAGAAAGGAAATTCTCAAAGAAGGTTAAGAACAGGAAGGTAAGAAGGAAGTGAAGAAAGAACAAAAAGGAAAGAAAAACAAGTGAGGGAAAACTTTTCAGAGCTTGCTTGGCCCTCCACCGGTGCATACGCGCACCACTGCCGCCTCCCAGTGCGGGTATCTCCAGCATCAAGCGCGGCCATCTCCAACAATTCCGGAATCGTCGCGGACAAAGATAGGAGAAAGCGCAAAGGGGGATGCAGCCATTTAGCCGGAGGGGATAGTTGCCGGTGGATTTTTCTAAGGATAAGGATTGAAATTGGTCGCTTAAAAAGTCGCGGTAACTTCTGGAATTGTTTACCTAGGTTTATTAAATCATTTGATTTGATTTATTTTCCCTTGTCGCCGGCTAAGGGAGGGAGGGAATATAGCGCTCGTTTTTGGGAAGTCACGGGTGATTAAACAGCTTTTCCCCCGTAACTTCATGGTCCCCACTCAAATCTGCCACTCGAAATTCTCGGAGTGGGTATTGCCGTGCGCGCTGAACAATCATTCGGCTCAACCCCTCGTGTCATACGATAGCATGCAAATGAGGACCGGACTACGTCACCCCACCGACAGATCAGCCATGAAAATCCCCTCGATCATGACATTCCAAGCATAGCTGCTCCAAGTAACTTTTTCAGAGTGTGGAAGTTGAAAAACAAACCGCCGTCCCTTCTTCAACTGTGAGTATCATACCTCGTGTAATTATTTTTGGTGGCTAGTTTCAAGGCAATCCCTGATGCCCTGTCTTGAAAAAATTAGCTGGTCACGCGTTTTAACTAATGTCCGCTCTTTCATATTTCCCTAGTGCCTGCATCAAGCGGGAGATTCTAAGTAATTTTTCAAGCGCTAGACCCCCCCGCGCCAAGCATCCCGAAGAAGATTTAGGAAACGGGCAATGATTGAGAGTGTAGTTAATGGAAAAAGAGATGAGGATGTTTACCGATAGTCATCAATTGTAGAATATTACCAAGTTATAAATTTCTGTGCTCATCCGCCTCTAAGTAATTTCAGCTATTGTCAAACCTATACCACTTCCAAATATTTTTCCCAATCTAGCTCAATTGTGTTTCTAACGCACCAGCTTATCCCATCCATCTATATTCCCGCTCAATTCAGCAGTTCAAAACGAAGCTTTTTTATCTGAGCCCATTAACTAGCATCCCCGCGACTGATGAAAGTGTCAAATTTTCCCACACTTAACGAGTCCCAAATTAGCAGTACTAAAGCACAACCGATATACCAAGGTTATCTCGTTACTAGAGAATCTAGTAGAACACAGAATTTACGGCTGCTTTTTTCCTCAACTCGAAGGAATCAAATCAACTATTTTTAAAAAACAAAATTAAAAAAATTCTTGTTTGGTTTTTTTTTTTTCCTGTTACCCCGCCGATAGCTGACCTCGGTCTAGAGTCGGATTCTACCACCTCGCAGCAGGTCTGAGTTACGCTACAGCCTTATTAGGGCCTAAGGTCTTCAGCTACAGCCTTATTAGGGCCTAAGGTCTTCAGCTACAGCCTTATTAGGGCCTAAGGTCTTCAGTCTCCCAGTTCCTGTAGGGCAGGATTTCTTATATCCTTTACCCTACGTGACGGATTATTCGATAATAACTCAATTTGAGGAGAATCGAACGCCTGGGCTCCTGCTAAATGCACAGGAGGTTAATTGTTTCTTGACATATTAACCGCTGCACCAGCTAGGTATTTCCACACCATACTACCGGGGGAACTGATACTTATCCTGCTGTTTTTGAAAAAATTTCGCCGGAGGTTAACTACAACGATGTTGTAATAATTATCTAGCAAATATTTAATACATTATAAGAGTAGACACATCCTTAAAAGGAGGGAAATCACATATATTAATCAGTAATAGCCAGCCGCAGAGTTCTTTCATGCGCAAGCAGGGAAAAACAGGATTTAGAGAGCTCCGAGCTCCCCCGCCTAGCTCGCCAGGGATGTCTCATCTCCGCCGGGCAGAGGAGCTAGGACAGAAGGAAGAAAGGAATCTTACTCGATGGGCTACCAGAGGATTAGATCCTACTTCCTGATATGAGTGTACAGTACTATATAGATCGACTAGTCTATATCAGGAAATCAGGTATCAGATACCGAGGGTCTAAGATACCCCGAATAAAACCACTGGCTTTCCCCGGTTCGCTGAGCTCCCTAGAGTTGATGGGTTTGCGTTTAAGGCTCGCTTCCACCCGATCTCCAGTGTACGATCAAAGCCACACCCCCGGAAGGCTAGAACACTCGCAATGGTACCACAAAACGGTGTAGAACCAAGATACTGCTTCTCCTACCCTCGTAGGCGGTATGTCAAAATTTAATAGAGAGAAATTCCCCACTATCATAGTTACCGGGAATGGTGGCTAGGTATGAGTATCAGTCTTCAGCTGAATAGGAAGGGGTCGACTCTCGGTGATTTTAACAAATCTGTGATATTATCTAAATGCAAATTCGGGAGCCCCAGATATACCAGGAATTCAGTGTGATCGCTGGATAACAGGGCCGTTGGGGTAATTGAAAAGAAGCTCAAGACATGAGCACCTCCGTGAGTACCTCTAGCCTTGAAATAGGTCTTACTTAACGTACGCTAGCTACCGGCACAGTCCCAGAATTGATAAAAATTGAGAATAACTCAGTCATTTTTTTCTCTCACGCCCACTCCCGAAGAGTTATCTATGGTTTTGGGTGCTCATGAGTCTAACACGCGAAGGGAGGAAGCTAGTTCCGGCTGCCAAATCCCTCGTCGAGCACCACGCCACACCACAGTTCGAGTTACCAATAGCCAACCACCCTCAGTAGCTACTTAAACAGGATACCAATGGGGAGTTTTTTAAAAATTTCCTCTATTCTCCCCAATAAAAGAAGGAAGGAAAAAAAGCCAGGTATTTAAAGCACCTCTGCTAAATATCCCTACCGGATTACTAATGTTTACACTTAGAGTGACCGCAAAGCCATTTTCAGTGCAAGAACCTCTTCCACCAAGTTATACGGCTCCTCAGATCCTAGATATCCCCATGATATCGTATTATTCATTTGTCTACCGTTCGAGGGACATTTGTAGGTATCGTATCTACCATATCGCTTAACCGCTACGTTATCGAAAAATCTCATTCTTTCTAAATTTAAGATCATCGTTTATTCCCTACAGCGGCTATTTCCTCCCAACAGCCCTAAACCCACTTCGGCTCTTACTTACCGTATACTACTCCCCTCTTTTGCAAAAAAAAAATATTTACTACGATAATATTATGATTCCTGATCCGAGATATTCATAGCCGTTGAAGGACACCAGTCAAATTTGAGCTAGTAGATACCTTAGGCTTAGAGCTTAGGGCTTAGGGCTCGTGCACAGCTCCATTTTTCACGAATAGTTTGGAGCACGGCGCTCAGAGACTGTGCAGAAGTGAGGATTCTAACTGATTCACGCCCCCGCGTTGAACATGGTGATGGGAAAACACTATAGTAACGGCGCAAAAATTGACAAAACGTTTAACTACGAAGCGAGCTAACCACCGGTCCACATACCCGAGCACCAGACCCAATAATCAAGATACCGCCTCAACGTCCACCCCTTACTGCTAATTTTGGGTTCACACGTTGCATGCTGTCTCCTTTTATCGCTTGCGCTGGTGTTGAAAATAATCGATAAGCGTTTACGCAGCGGAATGAAGCGGCTTAGGTGGAGACGCAGTTTGTATTGAGCGGAGATAAGATGATGATCGATTGTGATGAGTTGATAGCAAGGGGAGTCTTGAGGAAAAGCTGTGAACTACAAGAAAAGAATTTGAGCGAGGAAAGAGAAGAAGGAAAGAAAAAACAGGCGTGAGAAAACTTTTCATATCATAGCTTGCGCGTCACTCTATCGGTGCATACGCGTACTACTGCGGCCTTGGAGTGCGGGCATCAAGTACCGCATTGAATTGCTATTTCCAACAGCTACTCAACAACCTTTCCGAGTGACAGCCGATGAAGTCCGGGTAAGTTCTGGTGGTGTACTTAGTAAGCAACTCCAATTACCCCACAACTCTCCTATCCTCGAGAAGATAGCCGAAATTGACAAGTTACGGTGTCATCGTACGGTGACCCATCGCATCATCGCCCCCCCCACCAACCGCCAAACGATGCGAATAACCCTCTCAAGGGCCAGCCCGAGATAGCTTCGACCAGACCCATTCTATTATCCCTTTATCACAGCCGAATACAATAGCCGTTAGCCACCGCGCGCGCCGGCCAGGCTAAGCTGGGATAGAATCGCATACGGGTAGCACAACACAGCACGCGGCAGCCATTTTCCCCTATCATCAGTTGCAACGAGGCTGCGAGTGTCCATCTATCTCAACACTGCGGTAGCGTGACACACCGAGCGATCGGGGGAATAGACTTCACCGAGATTCCATCAATATACGAGACAAAATCGACAAGAGCGAACCCCCATCTACCCCCCCTCCCCCTCTCCCTTTCTCTCTTCTCTCATTTCACTGCTTTTCAAAGCATCACACGAAAAAAAAAAACACGCAAAGATGCCCGGCCACATGAACGCCTACCGCCTAACCGGCGATCTCTGCCACCTAGCCTCCAAAGTGATCCTAATCCTCACGATCCACCTCCGTAAGAGCGCAGAGGGCATCTCCCTCCTCACGCAGATGCTCTATGCCCTCGTCTTCCTCACCCGCTACACCGACATCTTTAGCCCTCATGCTAGCGCGTACGTGACGATTTTCAAGTGGACGTACATCCTCACGAGCTTCTACATCATATATGTCATGCTGAGGGTGTTTAAGCGAAGTCGCGAAGAGGAGAGGGAATGGAGGGTGGCGGCGGCGATTCTGGCGATCAGCTTTGTGCTCGCACCCATTTGTTGGGGGTTGAAGGAGGTTATTTGGAGGGAGACGAAGAGGGGAGATTGGGTTACTCAGGTAAGCTTTTTTTCTTTCCTTCTCTCTTTTTTCTCCCTGCAGGATGGGCGAGGAGAAACACGATGTTAATCGGGATATGATACCACAGATCCCCTGGACCTTTAGCATAATCCTCGAATCCCTTGCTGTACTTCCACAGATATCGCTGCTGCGGTACACCGCCATCCCAACCGCCATCACAAGCTACTATCTATTAGCACTCGGTATCTACCGCGCACTCTACATCCCCAACTGGATTGTACGGTACAACGACCCAGAAGACCACTTCTTCGAGCCATGGGCCGTCGTATTTGGTGTGTTGCAGACAATCTTGTACGTCGAGTTCGCGTGGATTTACTGGCGCCGACAACGCGTCAAGATCCGCGACAACGGCGCAATCCTCGATGGCGAGGACTTTATTGCTGGCGGCCTGATACTCCGCTGGATCGGCAAGCTTGGGGGGAAGAGTGGCGAGAGGACTACCGGGGGTGGGTGGAGGGGCAGGGGCGCCGGAGGAGGTGGTGGGATTAGCGTTAGCGCTGACGAAGAGGCTGACTTGGTCGGCGAAGAGTTTGGCGATAGTGATGAGGATGAGGATGAAGGGCTTGAAAGTGAGAGTGGGAGTGAGGGAGCGGTGGTTAGGTAGATTTTTCCTTCGTTTTATGAGTCAAGGCATAGTAGCGGAGGTCTTATGGAAGGGGTTTAAGGAGGGTTATATCATCTCCCAGGTTTGCTTTAACGGATTCACCCAGTCAACCATCCAATTAAGAAACAAGAGTTAATGCGGGGTGCACAGCGAGTGGTTCCTGCATATGCTGTCTTGCTTTAGTATACAATACCATAATTTACATTCTACGCTCTACTGCACTGGAGATCGACGTAAGGAGTGAACATAACAGCGGAAGTAAGGTCCGTATCAACGCATGCTAACTTATCTGCATTAAGAAACCAAGAAGAAGGGGTTTTGTCTGCTAATTACTTACGTTACCGGATGCCGATGCCAATGTTAGTATCGTGCCAAAATTTCCATTTAGAGAGTGCCATAGTGACCCGTCAGCATCAACAAGCTTTCTACATACCAAGCCTACCATGCCCAATATCGCACCCCCGAGACTCCACAACTTGATTCTATTCAATATTATAATTTATACTAGCTATACCAACCATTCCAAACCACCGGTACGCCATAACACCTATCATACCAAGCATTACTCACCTTCCCTAAAAAAAGTTAATTTACCTTATCACCACGCGCATGTTTTGTCACGGATACTTTACTATTACCAGTACCAGGAGATACCACCAAATTAGACCGGTAGTGAAGGTTCTTATAGAGTGGTAGGCTGGTAGGCTACGATAATAGGGTCGATGTAGAGTAGTAAATTATAGAAACGGGAGTGGGGACGGATGGATGCGGACGTAAATAGCCAAACGATTGTACCCCCACGCTCCTCCTACACTGACTAACTGACCGACCGAGTAAAGTAAAGTAAAGTATCGGAAGGTGAAGTCTGGAAACTCGAATACGGCATAATATTCGGGTAAGATTGACACATGGCTAACTTGTGCTGGTGTTCTGGGAGTTTAGATGATTACAGTAGTAGAGTAGTCTGTATGTGCGGTGCTTGTAGAGAGGAAGCGAAGTTATAACAATGTATCGGCACCGCCAGCTCGCACGCGTAAATGCAGTCCGGGGGGAACGCGTCCACAATACGGTAATAGCAAGCGCAAGGGGGTTTATTTTCGTTACCGACCGTATTCTATCTAGAGATTGTTGGTTATTGTCAGTTTGTCAGTTCCGGCTGTGCAGCAAGCACAGTGTCCGCCAAATATTACGATACATGCCGATACTGATACCAATACCAAACTCGCAAGTCGGCTAAGGTAACGCCAAGAATGGAAAGTAGGAAGAAAGAAAGAAAGAATAGTATATATCGATATAGAACTGTGGTGTATTATGTTCTTAGCGTAGCGGGCAGTATAGTACTCGTAGAGTACATAGGCGATGTAAGGATTGACGAGACGGGAGTGAATGTATATTTATTAATTTTGTTTGTTTATTCTACCCCTCATCTCTAACCGAACCTACCTACTTTCAAATCCCATCTCCAATCACAACTCTACAAACAAGCACATACTCACTCTTCCCCTACATTCCCCCCGACCGCCGATCGGTATATTTTTGTTTCCCTTTATCAACCAAGTCAAACTGTTCATTGCTATTGTTACTTACTTTCCCCTGTCAGTCAGGGTCAGGGATACTTTTTCGATCATCTATTTTTACCGACCCTGTCCAACCCCGCCAAGCGAAGAGCAACCAAAGGCTAAAATAGAACTTGCCAATCCTTGACCATACCAAAAGGAGTGATATAAGCGAGCACGCAATGGCTCGGGTGTCGCGCCCGGGGGCCCCACCAACCTTCTATTTGCGGTTCATGGGGCGGCGAGGATTATCCAGTACCTGAGTGTGCTATGGTCTTAAATGGCGTTGATGGCCCTGTCTAAAGTAAATCTGGGGAAAAGAGTGGGAAAAAGAAAAAGGGACGGAGTCAAAACATACATAAGCTTGTCGGAGTCCCCACTCCTCTCCCACCGGGATATATCCTCTTTCTTCTCCTTTCTTCGTAAATACTTCTACCTGTTGCGACAATTTACATTACCGCAATCCTAATGTCGATTCCTTCTCTTTGACCTTTCCCTTTCCTTTCTTTCAAACATTTCCTTTGTTTTATTGTCCACAGTAATGGGTCACCAGCCCAGGCGGCAGAGTTCATTTCCTCTCCTCTTTCCTTCCAATTTTTATTAATCCCCAACTAATTTCTCCCCCCACCCTTAAGAAATGTTTCTTCGTCGATGCTGGTCATATATTTTATTCTCACACCTCATCTCATTATTCGCCTTCGCGGCAGAAATTGGCTATGGCCCGCTCTTCGATCCCTGCGGAGATAATTGTCAGACACAGATGGTGAATTTTTGCACGGTTGGCCGCGACCTTGCCCAAATGACGGATTGCTGGTGCGGGGATGGTGAGGGGGAATATATTGGGAGAATGGATGCTTGCTTGAGCACGTGTGATCAGGCGGTGAGTAACCGCTCCGTACAACGGGATCAGATGGTTCGCTACCGGAAGATTGTGTGCGAAGGACAGAGGGGGAAAACGGTCATCGCCGATACCCTCTTTGCGGAGTACTGGAAGACTAGATTTCAGAGAAAGGGCGAGAGCTTTGTGCCGGATGTGACGAACGGGATACCACCCCCGACGGCTGAGCCGGTAGGTATCACGAGCGGTGATGACCAAGTTGTTTCCAGAAGCGAATTTATATCGTCGTCGCCGACGGGCATCCCGGAGACTTATTCTTCTTTAGAGTCTAATGAGACTGGAAGCCTTGTTTCCCCTTCGTTGACTCCCCCTCCAGTGAGCTCCGCTACGGCCGTGTTGTCATCACTGTCTTCGGCTTCCGTAATTATCTCTACCGCATCGTCAAACTTCACTGCTACCAGAGGGACGCCAGCCCCATCCACGTTATCATCATTCCCGAGTGGATCTCGCCTGACACCAGGGCAGCTTGCAGCCATAATAGCCTCTTGCGTCTTGGGATCCTTCTTACTAGTGTTATCAATAGTCTTCTGTCGCCGTCGCCACGCCAATTCCAAACCCTTCGCCTTCCTTCCAACTCGCCCCGGTTCCCATCCTCGCCCACGATTAATCACGAACCATCAGCAATCGTGGTGGTCCCGAAACATCGAGGCAGCGCTCAACAACCCACAATCACCTATTGCTTCTATTCTCCCAAGATACTACCGTCCCAAGCCACGCACTCCACCATCCGCCCAGCAGAACTTTCCTCCTCCCGCCAGACAGACACACAGCCACACTATAATCCCCGTTCCACCCTCTTCGAGGAGCTCCTCTACGAGAATTCTCACCCTATCTACTACCACCCGCTCCCGCTCCCAGGACCGAATATCCGAACACACAATCATCGAGCCACAACCACAAGTGGCAGTAACGGAGGTCTCAACAACAACACGGCAGTCGGCTGCTAGTTCGCAATGCGACTATAGCTCTGCAACTTGCTCTTCCTGGAGCGAGAGGAGTTGGGTAGAGAATGATGATCCGGGGTGGACGTAGATATTATTTCCTGTTTCAAATTTGGTCTTTCTTTCCTTCTTTCTTTGCATTGGGTGGTGTTTTTTTTCTTCTCTTCCCTTTTCGATTTAGAATAGAGGTTTGGTTAATTAATTTGTATATAGGTAGGCAAGGCTGGAACCTTGTCCGGTTGGGAGTATATTTGGGGCTGAATTTTATTATATGGTGCATTAATGGGTTGAGGGGATAGGTGGGGAGATATCGAACTTTTTTTCATTTGCTATATTATATTTGTTTGGAGGGTGGCATTTGCTGGTGCGATGCCGCTGGGGACTGCTGGAGTGGATATAATTGATAACACGAAGATGATTTAATTCTGATAATAACTAGGCTGTGAGGATAATGTACCGGGTATCAAGGGTAAGTCTGTCGAACCCCTCTGGTTGGCCCCACTTCCCCTCGGCTAGTCATAGAACGGGATTCCTTCTACCCACTCAGCGAGAGTTCGACAGACTTTTTTCCTTCACTAAAAATTAGCGTAGATTGGCCCAGTCGCTGCAGAAAAAAAACAAAAAGGCGGTTACACACATAGTACAGTAATTTCGACAAATCGGACAATGTTCGACAGGCTTATGCTCACACCCTAGTACTGTAAGTTACGCGAAAGAGGACAGGTGAAAACATTCTTTCCGATGGTTGGATGATAAGTTAATGTGGAAACCTATGATATAAATTAAACCTTGGGATAGGTTTATAAAACGAATATCATGAGCAAAACCGGGAAAGGAAGGAATATAGATGGTAGGGGTGTTAGGAGGGAGAAGGGACGCGTCAGCGCCTCGAGAGAAGTGCTCGTACGGTATCGTACCAATAATCCGCAGAGATTTACCATCCTACACTATCAGCTCCTGAACCTTCCCCACGACCGCACCATACAGGTCCTCTCGATCGGCGGGAATCCACCGCGAGAATCTAACAACACCACTGCGAAAATTGCCCCAAGCACAGAGAACAAGGTTGCGAAAAGAACGATGGCTTATCCCTCATTCACTAATAGTAGCGAGTCGGAATTGAAAGCCCCTTCTGTCTTGAAAATTGAGGCATTTTTTCGCTTTCATTTCGGTAGTGTGCTTTTGATTATCATTTTTTATAGGACTACACCGAGTGATGGTTCGGTTGGCTAGGTTGGACGGCAGTCGGTGACTGGCTGCGGGAGAGCCTCAGTGTGCTTCCGTTGTGCAACGGTGGGGTTCCGGGGCTGGTACTGGTGGTTCCCCGAGTCTAAGTCGGCCGAGTGTCACAGCTAGGGAGAAAAACCTGGTCGCTTTTTATCGTTTTATTGGAGCGGATTAAGTTGCCTCTGGGTAATAGGCTGCTTATTTTATGGAAACAAGGCGAAGCTGGCATTCCACGATGAGGCTGACTGACTCCCTCTGCTATGGAGGCAAGAATATGAGCTTCTCAAAGTTAACTTAGATCCTGGAGGCACGGGTGCGGCAGGTTTTTGTTGGCCAGGGATCATTGGATAATCGAGCACTGGCGAAACGTCGACGCCTTATCCCACTTGAGGTCTTAATGTCCTCTGGATTCCCGCAAACTCCTCGATACAACATTTCTAATTACACTGCCCACTCGTCAAAAGCATTTCGAGGAAGATGGCACAAGAATCATCGCAAAACCTAAGCATCGCCGGCAATACCGACTGTTTCAATAATATCAACTCTTTCAATGATGTGATAAACATCAACACCGCGATATCCGATGAAGATAATCAGATCCGGGAGTGGCTATCACCTCTAAAACCTCACCAGCGACACCAAGGCGTGCGGGCCGACCGGCTTGATGGCGTGGGGGATTGGATTCTAGAAACCAGAGAATTTCGGAAATGGAGTAAGGGAGAGGATGGGTCCCAAGAGCGGGTGTTATTTTGTTCCGGGGGTCCAGGTGTGGGGAAGACATTTCTGTGGTAGGAACATCTAGCTTCCGGAAAAGAAAAGAAGGGATATGTCACTAACAAGTATAAAATATTAGTTCCCTAATGATTGACAATCTATGTGACCAGGCTGAGGAAAAGGATCTGGCTGTCGCTTGGCTATATTGTGATTTCCTTGCCCACAAAGTTCAGTGTTCGCAGCCGTCCGGGGCCCCCGTAGGGCCCGGCGGGGGGACTGCCAAGAGCCCGGGACGGGACGGGACGGCAAAACGTAGTCCGTCCTCGTCTTTCATTCCTGCTTGTCGGGCAACTTGAG
>Ga0307507_10002707_pt1 | contig 36387 bp, 1 predicted proteins | sample 7_EM_MG_FD_207223 | JGI IMG/M metagenome (GOLD analysis project Ga0307507, IMG submission 207223) | Populus trichocarpa ectomycorrhiza microbial communities from riparian zone in the Pacific Northwest, United States - 7_EM | ecosystem: Host-associated > Plants > Roots > Unclassified | place...
CAGAGCCTCTGTACGTAGAGCTTCGTATAGAGCTTCGTGTAGAGCTTCGTGTAGAGCCTCCGTATGCAGAGCTTCGCGCAGAGCCTCATGCAGAGCTTCGTGCAGAGCTTCGTGTAGAGCTTCGTGTAGAGCTTCGTGTAGAGCTTTGTGTAGAGCTTTGTGTAGAGCTTCGTGTAGAGCTTCGTGTAGAGCTTCGTGTAGAGCTTTGTGTAGAGCTTTGTGTAGAGCTTCGTGTAGAGCTTCGTGTAGAGCTTCGTGTAGAGCTTTGTGTAGAGCTTCGTGTAGAGCTTCGTGTAGAGCTTTGTGTAGAGCCTTGCGTAGAGCCTTATGCAGAGCCTCTAAGTAATAAAACTATATAAGATTGTATAAGATTATATTAGATAATATATAATAGTTAAATATATAGTATATAACTTTACCTTAATTGCATGTCAAGAAATATATAGTTACCTTTTAAAGTTGCTAAGTAGGTTAATTGCGTGTTAAGAAATATATAGTTAGCTTTTAAAGTTGTTAAGTTAGTTAATTACATATTAAGTTAGTTAATTGCATATTAAGTTAGTTAAATTGTGTATTAAGTTAGTTAATTGCATATTAAGTTAGTTGAATTACGTGTTAAGTTAGTTAATTGCATATTAAGTTGGTCGAATTGCGTATTAAGTTAATTAATTGCGTATTAAGTTGGTCGAATTGCGTGTTAAGTTGGTTAATTGCATGTCAAGTTGGTTAAATTGCGTGTTAAGTTGGTCAATTACGTGTCAAGTTGGTTAAATTGCGTGTTAAGTTGGTCAATTGTATATCAAGTTAGTTAAATTGCGTGTTAAGTTAGTTAATTGCATATTAAGTTGGTTAAATTGCGTGTCAAGTTGGTTAATTATGTGTTAAGTTGGTTAAATTACGTGTTAAGTTAGTTAATTATATGTTAAGTTGGTCAAATTGCGTGTCAAGTTAGTTAATTGCGTGTTAAGTTAGTTAATTGCGTGTCAAGTTAGTTAAATTGCATGTTAATTACGCGAAACGCGAAAATCAAAGTCTACTTAAATCTCATCCTGTGAATATTTTCCCGATGCGCCAAAGAAGACGGAAGCTAAAGTAATTAACTAAAGTAAAGAGTACAAGATAGTTACTAACTCAGCAGAGTTAGAAAATAAGCAGCTTTAGGAGAAGTCTCCTACCTAGAGTAGATCGGAGCAATTAATACAGCGCCTGTATAGCTAAAGGAGATCTTAGGAGGCGCAGCCCTTATAACACTATACAGGATTGCGCTAGGCGGCGTGGCTCTTAATATAGTAAGCCTACTCAACTCTAGTGCGGGCAGAGAGGCCTTTATATACTATAAGCTACTGCCAATTATTAAGCAATAACTGCAATTAAAGCTCTATAAGATTAAAGGACAAGGAGTTGCCGTATCTAGCTATAACAATTAGCAGACAGATATAATTAGATAGCTCTTTAAGGCGAACCTAGTTATAGACAGTTAATAAGTCCCTATATAGTTCCTATTTTACAATATAGGCCGCTACGATCTTCTTATTAGCTGTAGGTGGTTTAAGAAGACTAGGGCCCTTATTAATTACAAACACTAGGTCTTGGTATAGCGAACTAAGAAGAACTACCATAGCAGGCAAGACGTAATTATACCAAGAAAGGAGCTCCTACCCCTACTAATCAACAAGGATTACCAAAGAGATGTAGATTAAAGAGACGTACTACTAAATTAAGAGTCTAAGTCTACCCCCCAACGCATCCTTAAATATATAGTCGCGATTAATAAACTTTAAGAGAAGAAGTCCTCTACTAAAATCAAGCTAGAGGGATAGGCTAAGCCAAAGCAAGCTAGGCGGACCCTATACAACTATAGGTATACTTAGAAGATTAATACCCAAGATATAATTAGGAAAATGGAAGACTAGCTCTACCCTAGGCTAGCTTTACTATTAAAGCTAAGAGCAAGGAGGCCTTTATCTACTAGAGAGTTTAGAGTAGCAAATATCGCGCTACTTAAGGCGAGGAACTTTCTACAAGGAGCAAAGCATAGGGATATAGTAATTAGATATACCAGCCTCTACAAAATAGACCAACTAATAGAGGATAAGAAGGCATAAGACGCTCTACCTAATAATAAGGAAGAACTTTACTGGCTTATCTATAAAAAGCTGCTGCAGCCCTACTAAGAATACGCTAACTGTTTCTTAAAAGCTATATCTAATACGCTACCACTATATCGCGAGGGGGTAGACCACAATATTATTCTTAAAGGTAATAGCCGCGATCTAGCTCCTAGCCCGCTATATAATATATCGCTAGAGCAGCTAGAGCTTATCAAGGTCTACCTATAGGAGCACCTATAAAAGGGGTTTATTGTACTAAGCAATACACCCTTTATAGCTCCGGTTCTATTTGCTAAGAAACTAGAAGGAGGGTGGCAATTCTATATTAACTTTTAAAAGCTTAATATAATTACCAAAAAGGACCGCTACCCGCTGCCATTAATTAAGGAGACGTTAACTAGGCTATTAAGAGCTAAAATCTTTACTAAGCTAGATGTTCAACAGGCTTTCTACTATATACGGCTAAAGGAAGAGGTAGAGGAGTTAACTACCTTCTATACAAGGTACGGATCGTATAAGTACCACGTTATACCCTTTAGACTATATAACGGCCCCACGTCCTTCCAAAGATTTATTAATAATGTCCTTTTCGACTACCTAGACAATTTCTATACATATTACAGACACTTTAAGTACGATGTTACGACTACTTAGAGAAGAGTCGGCGGAAGCTAGTTGGTTAATATAGGCACGGTCCAGGATAGAACCAGTGGAACTATATAACAAGGAATAATAACCGAGGTCACATAGCATTGAACGTATTAACTGTGTTAAACGGAAGGGACGTTACGTTTAATATAGACAACACGTACCTTACGTACAAGAGAGGATTTCTTAGGAGTATGGTTATGTATTTAAAGGACCTCAGTCCCTACCGTAGATAGTTCTCTCCTTATAGTAAATCTCAGAATATAATTGGAGTTAATCTGTTAGGCAACCACTCTACTAGTTATTATTACGTTGTTAATTTATTCTTACCTATATACCTAGCCTAATAATAGGACCCACCGTAGTTCCTGCTATAAGGTTCCGTTATATATTCACTACTAAGGTTACGGTATTAAACAAGGTTGAATAACATGCCACCTAAAGCACCAGTCACAATAGCGTTAACGGCAGCTACAACCTCAGGGCCAGGTAATACCAGTATAGACAATAGGGATTCTTAAGTGGTTACATAAGGTTAGTTACAGGAAATGGTTAATCACTTATAAGACAATAATAGGATACTTAAAGAACGCATTAATAGAATTAGAGTAGTAAAAATCAAACTACCTTTAATTAAATGGTTCTTAGGAGAGAAGTTAAAGCTTAAGGGATTTCTTACGTAGATGCACTTTAAGGTAGTACAGAAAGAAGCGAAGTTAGTAATATTATTAGATTAAGTAGCTTATACAGAATTGTTCCTAATAGGGAGGGTACTTAAGTGGTTTAAACCGTATCTTACAGAAATATAGGCTAATGGCATAACAACTACTAACCAGGACGTGCAGTATATATTTACCAGTTAAAACAGGTTCGCGGAACAACTAATATAGATATTCAAAGACCTGGAGGCCACAACTATAGCAGAATGAAAGCTTCAGAACTTAGTATAACGCACTTTAGTAATTAAGTATACAACACAGTTTCAAACACTAGCTATATAGGTTAAGTAGAATAATAGGGCGCTTATAGCACAGTATAAATAGGGACTTAAGGCTAAAGTCCAAAACGCAATTATCCTAATAGAAGATGCGGATACTCTAAGAGAGTTAATAGATTAGTTAATAAAGATTAATAATAGGATCTATTAAAGGGAATAAGCTAAGAGAGGGCAAGACAGAGTTCTACAGTTATATAAGGCGCAGAGCACGTAACGACAAATATAGAGTTAAAAACTATAGAATGGCGCAGAGCTAATAGACCTAAGTAGTACCAAAGAAACCTAAAGGTGGGAAAAGAAACCATAGAAACCTAAAGGTTAAGGATTAAGTAATTAAAGGACCTAAAAGCAGAGGCTAAACCAGGGATCTTAGCAGTAGAAGATATTTAGGCGGACTCTATAGCAAAAAAGATAGTTTAAAGATAGGGCTTATATAAATTGCGGAAAACAAGGTTATTTCGCCAGAGACTATAAAGGTGGTTAGAGTAACCACGCGGTAAAGGGAACTAGGCTAGTAGACGGCATATATATACAAAGGAACAACGGTGCACTGTAAGAAATAAAAGAGTGTTTAATTAACAGTTTTGTGTATTATTACAATAACGCATACCGAATTTATAAGGACGCTAAATATAGCGCAAGCTATTAACTATAGGAGCTATTATTATCTAAGTTTAGAGGAACCAATAAACTAGCTTATAGATCGGATATTAAAAACAATAAGTTTAACACAGGCAAAGCATTTACTAATAATAAGGTAATAAAGGCAGCTTACTAAAAGTATACAGACCTTAGAGAAGTTAAAATAGAAGTAGAGACTAAGACCATTACAAAACAAGGTTTAGTAACGGGTATTATAACACCATTAGATACGATTTCCATCGCTTTATAAGACGATAGAAGTAACGTTAAAAAGAAACTAAGTAAGTAAACAACTACTAGTGCTAGCTCATTACTTAATAAAGACAAAAGGCCACAGGCTTAAGATTCTTAAGAAGAGATAAAAGAAGCTTAAGATTCTTAAAACAAGATAAGACATACCTAAGGACCCATAATAGACAAAAACCAATAGGAAAGGGCAGCTACTTAGTTTAGTGACAAACAAATAAGTATAGGATGCAAGTTCAAGAACTACAAGTTCAGAGAATGAATAAGAACATTAGTAATCCTAAAGGAACGCAGTGTTTAGCCTAAAGATTAAACAGTTAATACCAAGATTAAAAAGCAAAACAACTATAAAGATCTAGCTACAAGACACAGAAAACAAGAAACTATAGATAAGTTTAGAACAAGGATTATTATATAGCAAGAGCAAAAGCTAGACAAGAGGTCAGCTATGCTAGGTTATATAAGGGACAGAGCACCCATATAAAGAGTTACTAATAGGCTAAGTACAGGAACACCTAGGGTAAAATAGTTAGATAAACTAAAATAAGAAAAGGATCTAGATATTCTAACTAGGTTTAAAGAAAGACATACTAAAGGATATTACAATGCAGTAATAACAAGGTACTTTCTAATAGATAAACCATATACACTAAACCAGTTATACGGAAAGTGGTATAGGCAACGACATAATAACAAATAGGAAGACTTTTATATATAGCTAGACAAAAAAGTTATCCAAGACTAACCTATTATGGAGAAACGCATAAGTTATATTAAAGGAGCATTAATTATAATATTAAGGAACTTAAAAGAAGGATCCAGGGATTGGAGAAGTAAGCAATAAATCTTAGTACCCATAGTAGAAATACCAATGGTTAGGTTAACTAGGTATAGGTTTAAACTTAAGGATAAAAATAAACCAAAAGTTAACTTAAAACATACAGCGCATTATACACTATTGTGGATAGCTTGTATAGATAACATATATAATATACATAGAGCACCAAAAGATAAGAACCGGAAGTACCCAGTAAGGATATATTAGGCACTAGAGGAAAAAAGGTTTAGAAATACTAAGTATATACATAGATAGCACCCAGTAGAAGTATAAGGTTAAGGAGACTTAACGCTTTAACCAGGAAGATTCCTTACGGAAGAATGCCTAGATAGATAATAGTAGTGGGAGTGCCTAGAGAACACTTATCTATAGTATATAGAGGAAAAGAAATAAACTAAGTATTGGCCTAAGTTAGACTAAGTATAGGCAGGACCTAGCAGCCAATAGTTAGGAAAAGGGGAGGCGTATAGAACTAGAGGGAACCAGTATTAGAGCCTTAAACCCTTAAAGGAATTTAAGAATAACACCTAAATTTATAAGTTAAATGGCAAGATTAGCAGTTCGAAGTATTAATAGATAGTAAAGTAACTAGGAACCACATATCACTAAAAGCAGTAGAAAAGATAGGGTTACTATATAGACAAAAGGAATACCCATATCTACTTATAACAATTTTAGGAGATTAGATAGCCTATAGAGGAGGTATTATTAATTTTAAAACAGAACCTATTCAGTTAACTATTAAAGGAAGACTAGTTAGAATGTCTTTTAATATCCTACTATTAGGACAGGATAAGGCAATACTAGGAATACCTTAGTTACAGGAGTATAATCTAAAGATTAATTAAGTTACAGGTTAGGTTAATATTAAGGATACTTAATAGCGTAAAGTGCAATAGCAAACCAAGTTAGTATAGTACCAAGTTGGAGCAACGTATAAAGAAACTAAGCGAGGCTTAAGTTATATACCAAAGAAATACCACAAGTATGGTAAAAAGTTATAGTCACTAGAAAGTAAAAAGCTGTTAGAGTATATAGCATAGAACCACAAGATAGAATTAGAAGAGGGAATAAGTCTAAAGTTCTTTCCAATTTATAAGCTTACTGAAACGGAGTTAATAGCGCTTAAGGAGTTTATTTAGGAGAACTTACGCAAGGGATATATTAGACCGTTATAGTTATTAGCAGAATATCCAGTACTATTTATCCCAAAAAAAAACGGAAAACTTAGGATGTATATAGACTATAGACAGTTAAACAGCATTACTAGGAAGGATAGGTATCCTTTACCCTTAATTAGCGAAATCCAAGATAGGATAGGCAACGTAAAGATCTTTATAAAGATAGATCTAAGGTGGGTATACTATTAAATTAGGATCAAGGAAGGTAACAAATAGAAGGCAGCCTTTGGGTTAAAGAAAGGACTATATAAGCCATTAGTTATGCAATTTAGGCTTATAAACACACTAGTAACGTTCTAGAAGCGAATTAATAGTGTATTAAAAGAACACCTGGATAAATTTATTATGGTATACCTTAACAACATTATTATCTACTTAGAGAGTAAAGAAGAATATAGAAAACACATTAAATAGGTCTTAAAGAGACTATAAGAAGAATAAATACTAGTAGTAATTAAGAAATGCGAGTTCTTTACCAGGAAGACTAATTTCGTTAAATTTATTATTAAACTAGGCCAACTTAGCATAGATCTAAAAAAGATTAAGGCTATAGTAAATTGGCAGGAACCAGAGAATATTATATAGTTAAGGTCGTTCCTAGGGTTTTGCAATTATTGTAAAAGGTTTATAGCGCAGTAGTTAAAGGATATTAAGCCACTTACGCGGTTAACAAAGAAAAAAGAACTATGGGTATAGGGAAAAAAGTAATAAGAACTATTTAAGAGAATTAAAGGGTTATTTACCTAGGAGCCAGTTCTTAAGATCTATTAACCAGGTCTAAAGACGGTTGTAGAAATAGATATATTAGACTTTATACTAGGGGCATACTTTATATAGAAATATTAAGACGGATAGCACCCAGTAGCATACTATAGTTAAAAGATAACACTACTAGAGTTAAACTACGACATCTACAATAAGGAGTTATTAGGTATAGTTACAGCACTTAAAAAATAGAGAGCATTCTTACAAGGCACAGAGAAACCATTTATAGTTAAGACGGACTATAAGAACCTTACAGGATTCCTAATAACAAAGGAACTTAACTAAAGACAGGTTAGATGGGCGGAAATGCTTATAGAATACTATTTTGAAATTCAGTATACCAAGGGTACAGATAATGCACGAGCAGACGCTCTAAGTAGAAAAGCTAAACTATAAAGCAATAAAAAGCTATTAGGAGCTTTATTGCGAAAGGATTAAGACGGATTAATTAGGTACAATTATCTAAAGATTATAGCAACTGAAGAAAGTCAGATCCATAAATTACTAGAAAGTAATTAGATATAAAAGATCTAAAAAGCACAGGTAGAGAATCTAGACTTAGAGTAATATAAAAATAGAGAAGCAACGTATATACCTAAGTCTATTACAGAAGAATTTATTAAGGAATTCTATAAGGGAATAACATAAGGACACAACAGAGCTACAGGCTTAGTATTAAGACTTTAAGAGAAGTACATTATTTAAGGAATCTGGGGACTAGCAAGACAAGTTATAAAGAAATATCCAGATTGCTAAAGGAATAAACTAACGAGGTATAAGCCGTATAGAGGACTATAACCTGTTAAAATACCAGGAAGACTATGGGAAGTTATATTATAGAACTTTATTATTAAGTTACTAAAGTCAAGAGATCCTATTATAGGACAAGATTATAACGCAATCTTAGTAATAGTGGATAAGCTAACAAAGTAGGGATACTTTATAGCATGCACTAAAGAGATATCAGCAGAAGATGTCGCTAGAATCTATATAAAAAAAAGTGTTTATAAGACATAGAGCACTAGATAAGATTATATCAGACAGAGATCTAAGATTTATAGTAGTATTTTAGGAAGTATTTCTAGCAGAATAAAGAGTTCGCGTAGTAATATCTACAGCGTATTATCCGTAGACGGACGGACAAACGGAAAGACTAAACTAGACACTAGAGCAGTATTTAAGGCATTATATTAATTACGTATAGAATAATTAGGTATTGTTATTACTAGTTACACAGTTTGTATATAACGCAACACCATAAGAAGAAATGGGGACATTACCATTTAAGGCGAATTACGGATACGAGCTAAGAACATCATTATCGCTACATTAAGCAAAAAAGACGAGTAGCACAGCTAAGCAAAAAATAGAGATGTTAATAAATCTTTATACAGACCTTACGGAAACAGCTAAACTAGTATAAGAATAAATAAAAAGGTACTATAATGCTAAGAGATCTAAGGGACCAGATCTTAAGGAGGGAGATAAAGTGTGGCTACTACATAAAAATTTTAAGAGTCGACAACTAAGTAAGAAGTTAGACTATATTAGACTAGGACCTTTTAAAATCAAGTAAAGGATTTTATTAGTTATATATAAGTTAAACCTACTAGCTAAAATGAGGATCTACTCTATACAATATATTATAATGCTAGAGCTAGCATATAGGAATATTAAGCCACCAGTCTATAAGGCAGACATATATAGAGGATAAGAGGAAGACAAATAGCAAGTTTTAAAGATTATTAGTTATAAGGATATAGATAACAAAACATGGTATAAAGTAAAGTAGATAGGCTATAGTAAGACTACCTAGAAACCACTAAGCAACCTAAAAAACGCTATAGGAAAGGTATAGGAGTATTAGAAGAGAGTAGGTCAGGTAATATTAATAAAAAAGGATCGCTAAAAAATAAGTCACCTAAGGGGGACCTAAGAGGAGCAATTACTAAGCTACTTGGAGTTATTTCCCTTATAGAAGGAGAGCTAGTCCTTTTATTACTAGGTTCCTACAGACCTTATTAAACTAGTTTCTACTCTTTAAAACAAACCTTCTTATAAACATGTTTAAGACGTTAAAGACAAGCATAGGCTAGATGTTAGGCTTTAAGGACGCATACGGACTCTTCTAAGGTACATTAGACCGCAAGCAACGCTAAGGCCAGCTTACCATTAAGCTTTATAGCGGTAGATTGAACACAAAACCCTATAATAAGTTACTTAGGGAACTTAAAGACTGTTAAGAGTTATAGGACGCATATATTTAGCGTTAAAGATAGAGCGAACGTCGTAGGACGATTAAACGTTTGCTTTAGTGCACTTAAAATAAAAAGAAGGTTGCTAAGATAAGGGACTCGCCAATATAACGCAAACTAACCCCTCTTTCGCGCACCTAGAGCAGGGAATTGCCATCACTTTACCAAGTAATAGTATTGAGGAGATAGTACGTAGGCGGCGCTCCACCCAAGAAAGAGAAGAAGAAGCTTTAGGTATAATAAGTAAGGATATTAACCAGACTAAGCAAACGGATATTACACCTCTAGTAGACAACTTGGAGATGTTAGGAATCTTTAAGGACAAAGATAAAGAGGAGGGAGATAGTATTACAGACGCTTTAAGTACAATATTATAACTACTTGGAGAAGAGTTGGCGGAAGCTAGTTGGTTAATATAGGTACAGTCTAGGATAGAACTAGTGGAACTATATAACGAGGAATGGTAACCAAGGTCATATAGTATTAAACGTATTAACTATATTAAACGGAAGAGACGTTACGTTTAATACAAATAACACATACCTTACGTACAAGAGAGGATTTCTTAGGAGTATGGTTGTGTATTTAAAGGACCTTAGTCCCTACTATAGATAGTTCTCTTCTTATAGTAAATCTTAGAATACAATTAGAGTTAATCTATTAGGCAACCACTCTACTAGTTATTATTACGTTATTAATTTATTCTTACCTATATACCTAGCCTAATAATAGGACCCACTATAGTTCCTACTACAAGGTTCCGTTACAATACAGCCTATATAGACAATATTTTTATCTACTTGGACAACCCGCTAGAGTATAAAGTCCACGTTAAAAAGATTCTGTAAAGGCTTTGAGAGGCAGGCCTACAGGCGGATATTAAGAAGAGCGAGTTTAACGTTATAGAGACAAAGTTCCTAGGTTTTATTATTAGTACTAACGGGATCGCTATAGACACTAATAAGCTAGCTATAATTAAGGATTAGGAGCCCCCTACTTTTATAAAAGGGGTGCAATCCTTTCTAGGATTCTATAACTTCTACTAGGCCTTTTTAAAGGATTACGGCCAAGTTATACAACCGCTTAGTAAGCTTATAAAGAAGGGAGCGTGGTACCTACTAGGGGAGGAGGAGCTTAAAGCCTTTAAGCAAGTTAAGGCCCTTATACTATTGGGCGGTATAATAAAGCACTACTTACCGTTCTAAGACACCCGCATAGAGACTAATGTAAGTAATGGAGTAGTAGCTAGGGTACTAAACCAGCTATAAGATAATAGGACCTGGAAGCTAGTAGCCTTCTTCTTAAAGACAATGTCCCCTAAAGAGATGCGGTATAAGATCTATGATAAAGAGATACTAGCAGTAATAAGAGGCCTATAGGAATGGCGAGGTCACCTTATTGGCCTCCAGTGTATACCCTTTACAGTAATTACGGACTATTGAGCCCTTAAGTACTTTATAACCAAGAGGCTGCTAAATCTATGGTAGGCCTATTAGGCGGACCTACTAGCTAATTTCCACGTGCGGATTACCTATAGGCCAGATATGGCGAATATAGTGGCTGATACCCTATTATAAAAGTAAGAGGACCTAAAAACGCAGAAAGAGAAGGACATAGCTATATATACTATGTACTTAATTAACCCCGCCCTTATAATTGCTACACTAGAGGAAACCTCTAGGGACCCCCTAGTAGTAGTAAATCGCGAATAGGAACCATATAAGCTGGTTAATTAGGTCCTCTAGGCCAATTGAACTAGCAAGTCGCTAGTAGGGCTATGTTAGCTAGCTAAGCAAGACCGGAAGGGCTGGAAACTTTAAGGAGGGCTACTAACCCGCTTTGGCAAGCTAATAGTCCCTAATACTGACTGCCTCCGTACCTACCTTATTGTAGAGGTATACTCTTACTAGGTAACCACTTACCTAGGCAAGATAAAGACTAGGAAACTTATAGTAGACTAATACTATTAGCTAGGACTACCCTTAGACTGCGATACCTATATAAGAAACTGCAGGGCCTATAGGAGAACCTATATACCTTAGGATAAAACCCTAGGCCTACTGCACCCCCTACTAATTGGTAAACGCTGCTGGCAGTATATCTCTTTTAATTTTAAGTCCTTCCTAACGGATAAAAAGGGCTTTAATAACGTCTTTGTAGTTGTTAATTGACTAGGTAAGAGAGCCTTTTTACTACCCTGCTATAAAACTGCTACTATAGCTAACGCAGCAAACCTATACTACTAACACGTTTGGCGCGTGTACGGCCTCCTGGAGACAGCTATATTAGATTAAGGACCCTAATTTATTTTAGCCTTTACAGACAAGCTATGTAAACTAACTGGTATTAAGTAAAAGCTCTCTATATCCGGTTACCCACAAACTGATGGTAATACAGAGGTACTAAACTAGTACATTAACCAACGCTTAAGGCCCTTTATTAACCACTACTAGGACAATTAGTCAGAGCTCCTCCCCTATATAGACTTTATATAGGTAATCTTACCGTATAAATCCACTGGCTTTGTACCATACGAGCTAGAGCTAGGATTTAAGCCAAGGCTTTACTTTAACTAGGAGAAATATATATAAGTAACCTTAACACCTTATAAAAAGCTAATATAATAAGAAGCTTAGGCTTTTGTATATAGGACCTAAAACGCAGTTAAATAGGTAAGAGATAACCTAGTAAAGGCCTAAAAGCGGCAGACAAGGTAAGCTAATAGGCACCATTGCGAACCAGACTTCGGAGTAGGTAATCGAGTATATGTTACTAGGAAGGGCTGGGCTACTAACCAACCAAGTATTAAGCTAGATAGATAGCTTGTAGGGTCCTATAAGATTCTAGATATAAAAGGACACTTATATATTATCAACCTACCCCTAAACATAAAGATGTTAAACATCTTCCATGCTAATTAACTATGAAAGGACCTAGATAACCCCCTACCTGGCTAAAACAGGGAGCTAAAGGAGCCAGTTCTAATTAATAGCAAGCCAGAGTATAAGATTAATAAGATCCTTGCTAGTAAAACCTACCACGGAAGGCTATAGTATAAGGTTAACTGGGTAGGCTATAACCCAGATAACACCTGGTATAACGCAGACGGCTTTATCGGCGCCCCCTATAAGATTAAGATGTTCTATAACGAGAGACCCCATAATGCTAGACCACCCGTACGGCTGCTGTAATGGCTAGAGGTGTATTACAAGGACGTAGATCTAGAGCCCTCAGAGGAAGACAATAAAGTAGAGAAGGACGGAAGGGTAAGACAGATAAGGAGAGCCTAACTACAAGGATCGAGGGCGATCCTCCTGGCTTAAAGGGGGGTAATATAACGGTTCGTCTACATAGCTATCATTGAGGCGTCGTCGGTCACGGATTAACGTTGCCCTAATATTGCCCTAACATTGCCCCGACGACTAAATATGTATATAGTCGTCTACCGCGCCCCTTTCTTTAAGCCCTTACCTTAGTCTATTTATAATATAGCCCCTTATTGTTGCTTGATCTATTGGATCGCTCCCATGGAAAGCTAGCCGTGACACTAATAGCTACTTAAGGAGCTACCTATAGGCCTAATAGAAGTACTAAACCTATTAAAAAGGTCTTTCTACCAACTAATAGAAGGCAACTATATAATAGAGGAAGCCTATAAAGCGCTACCCCCTTATTTCTATAACTTTCTTAAGATAAACCTAAAAACTAAGTCTGAGTTTCTACGCCGGAAGATAGTTAATACTAATATTAAGAAATTCCTAAAAGGCAAACCAGGATTAATCTATAAGGATATTTTACAATACTTACTAAAAGAGTTTTATAAATATATTAAACACTTCTTCCCTAAGAATGTAGATAAGCTGCCCCCTTACCAACTATAGGACCACAAAATTGAGATTATACCAGGAAAGCAGGCCCTATACTATAAAAACAGACCACTTTTACCCGCTAAACTTAGCTGTGTAAAGAAGTAGATTAACAAGATACTAAATAAGGGTTTTATCCGCGAATTGACCTTACTAGCTACTATACCACTCCTCCTTACAGTAAAACCTGGCGGTGGTGTATAAATCTACTATAACTACTAAGGCCTAAATACAGTTACTATTAAGAACTAATACCTACTGCTACTAGTCCGCGAGACACTTAACGCACTTTATAGTGCTAAGTACTTTACTAAACTTAACGTAATTACTATATTTAACCAAATCCGGATCGCGGAAGGCCATAAGTGGCTTATAGCATTTATTACCTGGTTTGGACTCTATAAGATACTAGTTATACTATTTAGTCTCTATAACGCGCCCACCACGTTCCAAAACTATATTAACTATGTTTTATATAACGCCCTTAATAACTACTATACTGCGTATCTTAATAATATCCTTGTCTTCTTAAAAACACGCGCCAAGCATATAAAATACGTAAATGAAATTATCTAGAGACTTAGTAATGCTGGACTCCAAATTAACATTAATAAGTTTAAGTTTTATACTACCAAAACAAAATACCTTAGCTTAATTATCTTGACTAACGGCATAACCATAGACCCTAAGAAGGTGCAGGCCTTATAGGAATAGAAGAACCCGACATTAATTAAGAAACTATAGCAATTTCTTAGCTTTGCGAACTTCTACTAATAATTTATTTAAGGCTATTCTAAGGTAGTTAAGCCTATAACTAGGCTACTAAAAAAGAGTATTAGCTAGTTATAGGGCCCTAATTAAGCATAGGTATTCCAGACCCTAAAAATAGCGTTTACTAAAGCACCGGTCCTAGCGTATTACGACTATATAAAGAAGACTATAGTAGAAACAGACGCCTTAAACTAGGCTTTAGGTAGAGTGCTCTATTAAGCTAATAAAAGTAATAAGCTTAAGCTAGTTATATTCTTCTCTGCTAAGCACTTAGCCCCTAAATGCAACTATAAAATATACAATAAGGAGCTCCTGGCAATTATTAAGGCACTAAAAGAATGACGTTCTAAACTATAAGGAACTAAGCAGCCGTTTAAAATTATTACGGACCATAAGAACCTCCAGACCTTTATAATAATGAAACAACTAAACTAGCGCTAAGTCCACTAGGCTAAGTTCCTTTCCTAATTTAACTTTATTATTACCTATAGGCCCGGCACTAAAGCCATAATCCTGGACGCTCTTAGCCGCCTCCTAGGCGTTATACCTGCTAATGCTAATAATAAATATCTATAACACTAAGACCGCGTTGTCTTACTATTAAAGAAAGTTAACCCTATTATTCTAAAAGAACTACTGAGTGAATCCCAAGACCAGAGCATTAAAGACTTTATTACAGTAATAGACCTAAAGCCTGAGAAAAAAACCCTTAAGGAGCTTATTAAAAATGCCTATAAAGAGAACGAGCTCGCTAGGAATATGTTGGCTGTACTATATAAACAGGAAGACCGTAAAGCACGCTGTTGGCCTAAGTAGATTAGGAAGCTGCTCCGCTATAATAAATCTAAATGTTTAATTGTTGACGGCCTAATCTACTATAGGAATTAAGTATTTGTCCCTGATTTACATAAACTCTGACTAGAAGTTATACACTGCATGTATAGTTTGGGCCCTGCGGGTTACCTGGGCCGCGTTAAGACACTAGACCTCCTTAATTAAACGTATTAGTGGCTAGGTATTTCACAGTTTACGGCTACCTTTGTAAAAGACTGCGCTCTCTGCTTCCGCATAAAAACCCCACGCTTAGCACCGCCTAGTTTCCTAAAACCACTAGAACTATTAGTCCGCCTATAGACCGATATCTTTATTAACCACGTCGTTGACCTGCCTAAGTGCCTTTGTAATGGTAAAATATATAGATATATCTTTGTTGTTGTTGACCGCCTAATGAAGATAAGACACTTTATTTCTATTACTAGCCTAAATACTAAGGAGCTTGTTAAAGCATTTATCTATACTATCTATAAGTTACACGGCGCTCTAAATACTATTGTTTCTAATAGAGGCTCTTTATTTGTTTTTAACTTCTGGCGTTGCCTAAACTAGCGCCTAAAGGTAACCCTAAGCCCTAGCTCCGTATGGTACCCTAAAACAGATGGTTAAACCGAGATTGTTAATGCAGCAATGAATAAGTACCTACGCGCCTTTGTAAGCTTTACCTAAGATGACTGGGTAGATTGGCTCCCCCTTACTAAGTTTGCCACAAATAACTAGGTTAATGAGACTACGGAAATCTTACTATTCTTTGCTAACTATGGCTATAACCCACGTCTAGGCGTTGAACTAGTAGGCCCCTAGCCATTAGCCCTGTCTGTATATATAAAGAAGGAGTACCTGTAAGCTGATACTATTGCCAACTGCTTTAAGCGCATTTTAACCCAGCTTAAAGCCCTAGCTTGTATCTCCTAGCGACGATATAAAGACAACGCTAATATAAAATAAGATGAAGGTATAATATTTAAAAAGGATGATATGGTTATAGTTAGCCTTGAAAACATGAAGACTAACCGGCCTAAGAGGAAGTGGGATAATAACTAGGATGGACCCTGGCCCGTCCTAGCTGCCTATAGAGGAGTAGTTATAGTTGACCTCTTAGACTATATCCGTATTAATAAGTCTTTCCACACTTTAAAAGTCCGCCTTTAGTTCCCTAAAGAGATCTCTGGTTAAGCACGCATTAATAAAGAGGAATGTTGTAATGTTATAGGCAGGATAGCTAAAAGGGATAATAACGGCAATATTACGGACAAGTGGAAATTTGAAAAGATCTTTAATGTATATAATAAACAAATGGACGAGCATGGCTTAATATACTATATTAAATAGAAATACCACAATGAGAAAACCTGGGAACCCAAGAAATCCCTAAAAGGGTGCGAGTGCGCACTACTAAGGTTTTATAAACAATACCCTGAGAAGCTAGGACCCCTAGACTAGGCATAAGATAAGGGAGAGCCACGTCAAGGCTGTGGCCGACCACGAAGGTAATTTGTGGTGGTTAAGATCTTATGGAACTTTAACCGCCGGTTAAAGTTATTTAATTGGTCAGTTTTTTTGCTAAGAAGCGCTATGTGGTGGCAGTATGGAGTTCTGCCGATTTTATTTATTAAGCTAACCAATTAAGATTTTCTATGCCCGGCATGGAAAATCGCTATTAGCTCGGTTAAGGGCGGTAAGCAGAAGTGACATCTTTGCAGCGAAAATAGGTTACTTGTTCGGTTTAGGGACTAAACCTTCTGGGGAGGGGAGTACTATTACGGCATAGTCCTAATATATACTGTCTCGTACTATTTTCTACTATTGGCTGGCCCACTACTAGCGCCTTGGCGGCTGCCCCTACTATTTATATATAATACCCCCTTTTACCTCCTTCTTCTCTTTATACTATAATGTAGTTATTCAGCCTATTAGTATTATAGCACTGTGACAACTAGATTGGAATAAAGCTGCTAGAGTTACTGCCCTTTAATAAGCTATTTTAGATAAAATTAGAGCCTAGTTAGTAGGTAGGGAACTACTAAAAACCCTATCTAAATTTGCTATAATATGCTAACAAATTAATAAGGATCTTTAATATAATAAATAAACTTATTCCCTAAAGTGAACTATATCTTGCGTTTATTATTATTATTTATTGCTTAACGTCTAATTTGGATCCCTATTGGGCCCACGCAGACTACTCCTTATATATATATAGGGAGAAAACTCTATTTAAGAAAATCCCGTAATCCGTCTCCCCGCCTTTTAGGGCTCGCTTACAAGTTGCCTATAAGTCACTAATAGTGCTCTACTACCTTACTTTTTAACCTTCTTAGGAACTACTACTGCCGTAACAAACCTACGGATGTGCTAGTATTACACACTATACTCTACTCCTATAGAGTTATTAGGGGGCGCCTATTACTTACCCCTTTGCCTTCTATTACTATTTCCTTTGTAACCCGGAACTGGTCTAGCATATTTTAGCTAATAAGCCACTAGGTAGCCGCCTTAAGGCCTTTCTGTATTAAGAGCAGTGTATTATAGTTTTCTATACCAGCTACTAAGAGCATTGCTTTTCGGCCAGTGCGTAAGGGGCATAACAGTATTACATGTTTTAGTATCTGTCTTAACCAGCTATATTCGCACCTTAGGCTACCTACTAGGACACCCACCTAGTAAAGCCAATCTTTTAGTCCTATTATTCCTGTTCTTAAGAGTGTTGCTATTATATTTTCTGCCTTTGTTAGGCCCTTTTAGAGCCCTTAAGTATTTACCCCCTATAGTATTACCTATGCTATAGCTTAGGTTCCCCTTACCTAAGTCTACCTCTATACCTTTAACTCTTATTTGTCTCTCCAGCGTCGGTCCAACTAGTATTATATTGCGGTAGATGGTTTTCCAGTACTCTTTTATGCTCTACTTTGGCTCCTTTCTCTCCCTTACTGTTATCTTTACTGGCCTCTTACACATCTCCCTTCCTCCTCTATATAGGCCTGGGCCCTAGCGCCGTACTATTCTTCTTCTACTTTCTCTACCTATTTTCCTAATATATCTTCCCTACTTTGGGGTTGTTGGTTCCTTCTCCTATAAGGCACCCTAGGGTCCCTCTATAGTTTGTTTAGGCGTATCTTAATATACTTTATAATATTAAAGTTGCGTTCCTTTTACACCCTTTATATTGTATTGGCTTCAATATATAGTTATAAAGGGGGAATATTGGCTTCCTTCTTGAGCAGTGCTATAGCCGTTCGCTTATACCTGCCTATTATACTCCTAAGGCAGGCTGTTTAGACCTTTTAGAGTGGTTTAAGGAGTAATTTAGGGGGGCCTTTTTTAGTTTCTTTAGTGGCCTAAATACTAGATCTATACGTTATAGTTAGCCGGACAACTGCTATATATAATAGGCGTGACCTCTGGAAGTATAGACCCTATATAGAATTAACGATCCTGGATATGGCGATATACTATACTTGGCCCTTACGGGCCACTTGCGCCGCATATGCACTCTACTAGAGCTTGCTGTCTACCCACACTCCTAATACCCTTAGGCCTTAAACCGGTTAACCCCCAAAGCCTTAAATATGGATTATATGCTAAAGATCTGCAGATTGGTTACGTTTTCTTATAAAATAGATTAGCTGGTATTTCTCTGGTGAGAATTAGACTCTATATTATCTTGCCTATTTTATATAGGTATTATGGGCTTTCTCTAGTGTCCTATAGTTCTCTGCGGCTGTTGGCCTATATATAATTAGGTTTGTGTTATTAATAAAGCCTATCCCCTAGGTTGCCCCTTCTTTAAAGGTGTTAAGTAGGTTGCTTACAAAGAAGAGGAAGAGTATAGGTGATAGAGGTAATCCTTATAGTATTCCTGTTATAACTATAATAGGGGGGCTCTAGTATCTGTTAAAGACTAATAATATTTCTTTCTGGCCTATAAATTCTTAAATAAATTAAATAATCTATTCTGGGAAGCCCTTTACCCTAAGGATATATAGGAGACGCTTATAGGGTATATTATTGTAGGCGCCGCTAATATCTAGGCTAAGCATTAATACTACAAAGTCCTTTTATATAGCCTATGCAGTTTTAATGGTAGTAGCGAGTAGTATAAGTGCTAATAGTATTAAGCGATTCTTTCTTGCCCCTATTTAGCTTTATAGTAGTAGGGCGTGTTCCTCTACTATATCTACTATATGGTCCGCTATAACCTTTTCTAAGATCTTGCTTAGGGTGTTTTTTAAGGCAATAGGGCGGTAGCTTCCTGGGATTAAGTAGTCTACTTTACCTTCTTTTTATAAAATAACCGTCGTTATAGATCTTCTAAGTTGTAGGTAGTAGCCTATTACAAAGTATACTCTGGCTACGTCTATAAGCTAAGGTGCTATAAGTAGTCCATAGGTCTTTAGGGCTTTATTTAGGATCCCATCTAGTCCTAGTGCTATATTATTTAAGAGGCGGCTAATAGTTCTGGCCATTTCTTTAGTTGTTATATCACTGTTAACCCTTAGGTAAGTCACCGGTGTTTTACTAGTAATATTGCTAAGGTCTGCTAGAGCTGGTTAAGGGAAAAATCTTTCTATAAGGATCTTTGCCTTCTTGTTATTATTGCTTATGGCCTATAGTTCGCCTGCTCTTTATAGGGGTAGTAGGTATAGATCTTCTACTAAATATCCCGCCTTTTTCTTTACCTATTTCGCTATGGTCTAAAGGCCCTTATTATAGGGGAGACTTAGGTTAGTAGTATATTCGTTTATAAACCGTCTCTAGTTATTCCTTGCTTCTTTTCTTAGGGTATTCTTTAGCTAGTTTCTTGTGTCTTTATATTATCTCTCGTCCTTAGAATTATGGCTGCTTGTATATTTCCTTCTTACTTATCGTTGGCCGGCTATAAGGGCCGCGCACTGTACGGACTATACGTGTTGTGTATAGAGGCCTGGTTTTGAAACTAGGCAGTACTCTTTTAGCCTACTTTTAATTGCTGCCTTGATCCTTTCTAGTCTTTAATTAATTTCCTTAGGGGTAGCTAATAAGCCTTGCTTGTTTGGTATTAGGTAGATTTCTTCTAGGTCTTAAAGTTGTTATTTAATTATATTAAGGAAGCTATCTATATTAAGCTTCCTTATTACGTATCTTTTGCTATTTAGTTGTGCCTTAATGTCCAGATCTAGTTATATCTGGATAGGGATATAGTCTAAGGTAAGTGCCTATTCTTCTTTAGGGGAGCACCTTTTAAGTCTCTGGTATAGGTTTTCGTCTATAATTATAAGGTTAATTATACTTTTGGTAGTGCCCTATTGCTATATAATTGCACCTGGGGGGGTAGCTAGCTTAAGGCCCCCATTGTCTATAGCTCTTAGTAGGCACTCTACCTGTTAATTAGCAGCAATATAGATGCCCCCCTACTATAGGTGGTAGAGGTTTATATCTTCTAGTAGAATAGACTCCGCGTATTTAGTTTCTAGCAAGCTTATTATAGATATAATATTCTCTGTCTATGCTACCCCTTTAACCCTAGGGTTATAAACATTAATAATTTATACTAGTCCCCTATATATCTAGATGGTTATAACTGTAATATCTAGGTTAACTGCCTGCTATAACTATAAGGCAAGGCTGATATTTTTACTAATTATAAAGCATACGCGTATAGCTGCTTTTGGTTTATACAGGAGCTAGAATCCTTAGGGGCAGTATATCGATTATATATAGGTATTATAATACGGCTCTTATATAGTAAGAATATAGTGTTTCTCTAGGTCTAGACTGTCTAGTAGGGGCCTTGCTAAATAGTAGTTTATATTGCCGTAGTTATACTATATAATGGTCAAGTAGCGGACCCCTAGCGGGGGTCCTTTACCTCTCCTTTACTCCTTACTTCTTCCATTTCTACTTTCTCTAAAATATTTAGAACTTCCGTCTCCTGTGTTTACTCCCTGGCCACTACTTATTTTGTATAGAGCTTTCTATTTCTGTGTCTTGTGTTCCTACTAGCCTTTTTAAATTTAAGTTTGTTATTGCCTCTAGTTCTTCCCCCATTCTCGCCGGTTGGCTATATGCCCCTTATAAGCTAGCTGCGTGTGTTATATTTACCGCGTTAAATCTAATTCTTAATTGTCCCGGCCTTGAACTTGCTATAGCTGTCTATAGGAGTCTTCCTACTAGGTATCCTCTCCCTTATATTTTATATGTCCCTTATGTCCCTGTTTGGTCTAGTGATATCACGCAGCATCGCTTTTGGCCCATTAAGGCTTAGGATGGCTGGCTTAGCCCCCCAGTATTAAAGGTAGGAAACGCTAGGAAGACACCTGCGTCCCCCTAGCTTATTACCTGTTATTTCCATTTATATAACCTAGCGTGCAGTTATTCCTATAGCTATTAAGCCCTTTCCTTCCGTCTCCTATATTTAATGCAGTCTTCTCTCTCCCACGCCTTATATGTGCTTTGGTGATAGTTTACGCATTTTATTTAGTCTTAATTTATATATTGTCTTATATTATAGGGGCCTGTATAGTGGCCGCAGCACACCTATACTGCGTATGTAGATTAGGTGTGTCCCTATTATATATAGCAATAATATCGTTCTAGGTATAGTCTATGGTTGTAGAGCCTTGTATTATATATAAGGCTATTTATAATTATTCCTTTTTAAATAAGGAGTTTTTGCATTCCTAATATATATACGCTAATAATAAGGGAGCTATACGTTTGTCTGTTATCTCCCTAGCGAGTCTTTAGCGCCCCTTATATCCTCTTATTATTCTTATTATATGCTTGGTTTATATTTTCCTATTAAAGCTATTAGATCTGGGTAATTACAAATCCTAGTATAAGGCGTTCCGTTTATTTTACTATCTTCTATATAGTTGCTGTATTGTCTACCTAGCGTCCCCTTTCTACCCTAAGGCTTATAGGAACCGATAGGACTTTAACTAGGTAATCTTTATAAAGCACTTTTATACTAATAGGCTCTCCTAGCCTATCCCCTACCCTTACGGCCCGTTTCTTTACCTATTGGTCCTTTAGGGTAACTCTAATGTCTCTACTCCTAAGGTGTTAGACTGCAACGGTGTTATGGACCTCCTTATAAATCTTTATAAGAACTTCTGTTTCTGATTATCCCCTAAGTTCCTCTACCTTTTCTATATTTGGTTATATTGTAATTATATACCCAGTTGTTATTTTTAGGGGGGTAGGTTCCCTGTGCTATAAAAGCGCAGCTATGGCGGCCCAGGTACGGTTTGCCTATAGGGGGGGTTTTTATTTATCTTTAATTTTATTTAGCCGTTAAAGGATTTAATTAAGGGTTTACTAGAGGGGCGCCTAAGGTTTACTAAACTGGAGCTATTCTACTAGCTGTATTAGTTTATAATAGCTAATAGATGCTCCCCTACAGTTCCGGATACTAGACGCGTTTAATAGGCTTTATATTTTGTCAGATGCCTTCTTAATTAGGGTATTTTTACTTTCTGGTGTGGTATTCGCCCGTCCTTGTTGTTATTGTGGGGGGTTATTGTTAGGTATAGGTCTGGCGGTCGCGCGCGACTGCGTACCACCGTCGTTCCACCTATGCCTTCCCTGTGATGCATGCATCTCAGGGGATTATCAAGGTGTTTTTTAGGGTTCTTTTGGTTGGTTTGGTCTTTTTGGGCCGGGTGCAGCAAGAGCTCCAAAAGTCGTTCTCAAAGGATTATATCTTGCGTTTAAAATACTCTAAAATGCGATTTATCTCCAAAACCTAAAAGCCTTATATATAACCCTATGGACCTTAATGCCGCTTAATCCTATGCACCCTTAGGAACTAACAAATAAAGAACTTAAGCCATAAATAGAGAATGCTTTGGATGTGGTAAAAAAGGATATATTTAAAAGCATTGCCAAACTTACCCCTTTAAAAAGGTCCGCCGTAGCTCCTCCCGTTCCTTAAATCATACCTATTCCTTAAGCTATACTTATTCCTTAAATTATACTCGCTCTATAAATTATACTTAAACGCCATAAAGTATCTCGCCCTTAGTTAATTTAAAAAACAAATTATCCTAAGGCCAAGTTACGCCTTAGGATAAAAAGTGGAAGAGTATAAGTATCTAGGCTCTTCTAGCGCTAATACATAACATAACTCCCTTAATGTACTTAGTGAAATTTAAATACTTAGAAAATGGAAGGAAGTATAAATCCTTATAGACAGCAGAGCTACTAGCATAGGCTTTATTAACATAAACTATACAAAAACTTAACGCCTAAATTTAAAGAAACTTAATAAGCCCTAAGGCCTATAAGGCTTTAATGGCAAACCCTTAATATATAGTAAAATAACGTACTACGCCCTAGTAAAAATGCGGATAGGTAAACACCTTAAATATATCTCCCTGTTTATAACACCCTTAAATTAATATAAAGTTATACTTAGATATAGATAGCTAAAACAACACAACCCTTTAATTAGCTGGGTTAAAGAAATACTAAAGTTCCGTACAACTTATTGCTAAAGTTATTACTTAAAAAACCATTTGCCCTACAAACATATATATAACTATTTAAATTTAACATAATATAAATTACCCTTGCTATAAACCTTAAGCTAATATAATAAATCTATAACTACTAATTGTAACAAAGAATGCAAAGATGTTTTATTAAAACCTCTTAAATTTTGGATAATACAAGCCGCACCCTTTATTTTATTAGCAAAGAGACAAGATTATAAAATCTTTACTATAACTATAGAAGATATTAAGAAAGCACTAGAACTAAAACAGTATATTAATCCTTAACCTCTTATACCTAAAGAGTACCACGACCTAATTAATAAGTTTAAAAGATAATTTATAGACTAACTAGCCCTATATTAAGATAAGTATGATTTTAAGATAGAACTTAAGCCGGGTATAACACTAAAGTTTGGTCCGCTATACGGTATGTTATAGGAAGAATTACTTATAATGCAATAATACCTTAATAAGCATCTAGAAAAAGGATTTATTCGCCCTAGTTAATCTCTATTTACCTTACCCGTACTATTTATTAAAAAGCTAAAAGGAGGCTTAAGATTCTGTGTTAATTATTAAGCTCTAAATGCAATTATAATTTAAAACCAATATCCAATTCCCCTAATTTAAGAGACGCTTAACTATTTAGTAAAGGCATGGTACTTTACAAAGCTTAATATAGTTACAGCCTTTAATAAAATCCGTATATAAGAAGGAGATAAGAAGTATATAGCTTTTTGTATATAATAGGGACTCTTTAAATACCTAGTAATGCTATTTAGTGTAAAGAACGGTCCTAGTACGTTTTAGCAATATGTTAATAATACGCTTCATAAATTCCTTAATGTATTTATTACTGTGTATATTAATAATATCTTAATCTACTTATCCTTGCTTTCTAAACATTAGAAACACGTCAGAATGGTCCTTAAATACCTATAAGATATAGGCCTATAATGCGATATTAAGAAATGCAAGTTCCACGCGTCCGAGGTTATATACTTAGGCTTAATAATATCCCATAATAGAATTAAAATGGACCCTAAGAAAGTTGCCATAATTATAAACTGAGAAAGCCTTAGCAACATATAAGATATTTAAGGATTTCTAGAATTTGTAAATTTCTATTAATAATTTATTAACCACTTCTTAGAAACTGCTTAGCCGTTAGTAAACCTAATAAGAAAGAATATAAAATTTAAATAGACCACTAAATGCGAATAAGCTTTTAACAACCTAAAGCATCGTTTTATAACTGTTCTAATTCTCGCCTACTTTAACCCTAACCTTAAATATATTATTAAAACAGACTCGCCCAATTATGCGCTAGGGGGATTATTATTACAATACAATAAGGACGGTAAGCTACGTCCAGTAGCCTTTCTCTTCTGGAAACTTGCCCCTACTAAATTAAACTACAAGATATATAATAAGGAACTGCTTATAATTATTAGATATTTCGAATAATGGCGTCCTAAGCTTAAAGGATCATTGTTCCTAATATGTATGTTAATGGACCATAAGAACCTGTAGTACTTTATAACTATAAAGCAATTAACGCAGCGCCAAATTCGTTGGGCTAAATACCTTTTATAATTCAACTTTAAGATTATATACTAACTGGGTAAACTTAATTAGAAGCCTAACACATTAATATAATAATTATAGGACCTACCTGTAAATGCTACGGATAAACAGATTACAAATTAATTATAGATCTTATTACCTCCCAAACGTTTTAAAAAACTACATCCTATATTCTTAGATATGGAACTTAATAGAAATAAATTAGAAGTTAATAAATGGGAAATAGAAATTAATAAGCTAATAGAATATAAATACAAGAACAATATATAGATAATAGATATAATAAAAGCGATTTAAATAGGAAAACAACAGTATAAGGATATTATACTTGCTAAAGATAAAATTTAAAACGACTGATTATACTACTAATAGAAGATAGTAGTTCCGAATTCTAAACCCTTACAATTTAAGATACTCGAATTTATACACGACTCCCCTATAGTAGGGCACCCTAGCCGTACGAAAACTTATAAAATTATTTAATAAGCATACTACTGGCCTACAATACACAACTATATATGAAAATACGTTCAAGTATACAGGATATGCGTGCGTAGAAAGACCTTTTATATAAAGAAGTAAGGAGTACTTTAACCGCTACCAATTCTAATATAAAGATGGCGCGATATCTTAATTAATTTTGTAGTTAACTTACCTAACAGTAATAGGTTTATAAATATTATAGTAGTTGTTAACCACTTTATAAAAATGCGACATATAATTCCTATGGACTCAATTAATGCAATATTAGTAACTGAATGTTTTGTTAAGCACGTCTTTAAGCTATACAGACTTCCTAATATAATAGTATCCAACCGTAGAAGCTAGTTCGTTTTAGACTTCTAGCAAGCTTTATATAAATAATTAAGCATTTAAACATGACTCTTAACTATATTTTATCTAGAGATAAATGGCCAAACCAAAATCGCGAACGCAATTATAGAATAATACTTATAAATGTACTGCTCCTACCTACAAGACAACTGGGAAAAATGGCTGCCTTTAGCTAAGTTTACCGCGAATAATATAATAAACGTATTAATAGGCGTGACGCTATTCTATGTGACCTACGGACAAGACCCTTAACTTAGATTTAAACCACAACCTAAAATCGATATAATAGGACCTACAATTAAACGGATTCAGTTAATTAATGTGTATAACTTTGCTAATTAAATAAAGCAGTTAACAGAACTATTACGAAGTAAATTAACGTATGCTTAAACGTTATAGGAATGGTATGCGAATAAAGGATAAGCTCCTGTATAGGACTTTAAGAAAGGTAATATAGCCTACCTAAATATATAAAACCTAAAGACTTAACGGCCCTTAAAGAAACTTAATTGGAAGTTTGTAGGCCTATACCAAATTAAGAAAAAACTAAGCCTATACGTCTATAAGCTTAAACTGCCAACTAAGGTAAAAATATACCTAATGTTTTATGTAAGCTTATTGCAACCTTTAAAAAATAATCCTATAACTTGTAAAGTGCCGCCGCTACCTTCTATAATTATTAATAATGGTAACGGTTCTTACTTTATTAACTTAATTAATAATATGCGATAGAAACCATAATCTAAATAATTTAAACTTCTTATTAAATGGGAAGGATATAAAATATAAACCTGGGAAACCTATAACTAGATTAAGGCCAATACGCCTACCTTAGTAAAAGAGTTCTATAAGGACCATCCTTCGCGGCCTACTCTGGCTAGATAGACATAACATAAAGGTAAACAACTGCTACCTAATATAAAAACACGAAACATAATAGCAGGAAACTTAAAATTAAAAAGAACTTAAAATATATCACAATGCTTATAACATAATAAGTTATAAATTCTCAACTAAATTAAATTGTTTTAGACCTTTAGCTAAAAAGGGGGGGTACTATAACAGGACTAGCCCAGTTATAGTAGGAATGTCTTGGTAAAACACTTAACAGATAACTGTATAAAACTATTTATAAACTGTTTGTAACTGTCTGCAACTATTTATAACTATCCACAATTGTCCGCTATAATCTACTGTTTTCCACTAAGTTCTGCTAACTTAATTAAATTCTACTAAATTCCACTAACGTAATGGAATTTAGTTGAAACTTGTTAAAATCCGCATGGGCTTATACCTATGCGTCTACTGCTAAGACCCCGAATATTTAGTTACAAGTTTCCTATATTCCTTTCTCTTCTTTACGCAACGTCTTGATCTCTTTAAGAGCTATATACCCTTAGATTTAGATAGAATTTATATCATTCCTTTGAATCTTCCCTAAAGCCTCTTCGCGCCCTTATAATATTCTATTATGGCTATGCACTATTTAAGGTATAGGCCGTTATAGAGCGCTAACTAAATACTTCCTGCCATTAATATGCTTGCTCCAGTTTAGAAGCTAACTATAAGAACTATATATCTATTACCTAATACCATGCTTAACTAAAGAAATAAAGGAAAGTAATATGTTACTATTAGAAGAAAGTTGGAGTTTAGAGGCAAGCCTAAGTAAGTAGTTTCTAACGCCTCGTATTTGCAAGGCTATTCCAGTGTTATATACTTCTTAATTAGCGACGCACTAGTGGAGGCATATATAGAGGAGGCTTACGGTATATTCAGTTAGATAATTAGAGGAGGAATTTTTAAGAGTCTTCACTTATTAATATCGGCTTCTATACTCTATATTTTATACACTTAAGTATAAACGTCTAGTCTTCTTTACAAATTTAATTATAGCTTTAACTACGCTAATGTCTGGCTTTTAGCGCTTAATTGGGCCGTTAATATTTCTACCTTCTTCTTATCTGCGTAAGTAGCCTCCTAATACATATAATAGATACCCAAATTAATCTCCATATTGCTCTCTTAGTTTAATTCTCTGCTATATCCACCTCCTACAAAAGAAGAGGAAGTGCTATATTAATTCTATAAGCCTATAGTTACATAACGCCGTCTCTAATATATTAATTTTATAGAGATATTCCTTTAGAAATAACTTGCCAGTCTATAGCTATGTAAGGATGGCAGCTTCTAAGCTAATTAGCTGCTAGTATAATCCTATAGCCTTTCCAAGGTGGAGTACTGTGTTAATCTTCCTTATAAACTTGCCTGTATTAGATCTTCCTAATAGAAGCGGTCCTATTATTATCTTAGCTCTTTTTAACACTTGCGTTATAAGGTACCATAGGAGGCCGTCCCTCTATAGTGGCTCCTCACTCTCCAGTCTTGTTGCCGCTTTAGTAAGCTTATTAGCCTTCTTATTTCCTATAAATCCTAAGTAGCCTGGGATCTAGTATAGCGTAATATCATTCAGCTAAAGTTTCTTTAAGATCTCTGCAACTACTTCCTAGCAGGCTCCAGCCCTTTAGCTCTATACTAATAGTAACGCTAATTACAAGTTAGAGAATATTCTTATACTAGAGGCAGTTATTGGAAAACCTGCTTAGTTAATAGCCGTGCATATAGGGTCCTATAGCCAGTTAGCTGCTTCACTAATTACTAGAAGCTCTATAAGATAAGCATTAGCCTAATTAGAGCTTACCACCGTTTTTAAAAGCGTTGCTTTAAATGGCGTAGTATACACGCCAACTCCTGCCCTACTATTGCGCACTAATATATTAACGTATATATTAACCTACCCTGGCTTATAGTCTTTAATAATAGCTTAAGCATACTCTTAGTCCTTATATATTACCACATTGGGCTTAGCCACCTATAGTGGGTATGTATATAGTTTAACCTCTAGCACCCCATTTACCTAGACATCCTCGCATATCTCTACTATCCTTTAGAGCGGCGATTGGTGCTGTCTATAGAGCCTCTATTTTTAAATTATCTAATAAGGATATAATTTGCCTAGTTTATAGATTAATACCTAGAATGCGATAGCCTGGTTATACAGCCTTTACTTAAAAGGGAGCAAGCTGGCTTCTACCTCCGCTATTAGCAGAGTAATAGTGTAGAACCCCCTAATAATAGCTTATGCCATAATCCTCTGCGCCTACTAGAGGAGCTGTATTAACTCTTATATTATAAGCGGGTACTATATTGGCAATATATAGTCTACTACTAGTAGGACCGAGCTCTTAGCTAGCTACTTGATGCTCTTAGACTGCGGTCCCTTTAATCTACGCAACGCTAGCGCCATTTTAGTGGCTTTATTTGCCTTATCTGCTAGGTATACCTTAAACCACAGCTCCTTATTAAGAATTACCCTAAGGATTTTAATGTCCTGTATTAGGGGGATTCCTTTTTCTTTAAATTAGAGTGGTATAGTAGCGTCCCTGCCCGCTTTTTTATATCTAGTAAGGTAGATAAATAACGTTTTCTTTACTTTAAATTAAGCTCCACTAGTCCTCTCCTATTTCTTAAGTATTGGTATAATCTCGCCCTAGATAATCTACGTGTTTTCCTCTACTATAGGGCCTATAACCTATACCAAGTAGTTATTAACAAAGGCCATAGAGCTGCTATTTCTGGATACACTTTATATAAGATCCGCGTTAAAGAACAGAAAGAGTATTGGGGCTAGTGCTAATTCCTACAGAAGATCTACCTACAGGAGCGCCTGTACCTCTAATATATATCTATTAACTAGGATATAGGCTTAACAGTTTATATAAAAGTCCTATACCTATTATATAATTATCTAAGGTATTTGTTACTGCCGTAATCTCCTAATTTCTGGCTCTATAGCTATATTATTATATATATCCTTAACATTAAATAATACTAGAGATAGCATCTTCTTTCCTCTTTATGCTTTAAATACGTCCTTACAGAGATATAATAGCGTATATATTATTAACCTTTGCTTCCTAGCTCTAAAGTATATCTTAGGTAATAGGCTGTGTTCCTCTACTAGGTATACTATTCTCTCTACTACTAGCAATTCTAATGCTTTTCCTAGCGTTAAGAGAAGGGAGATCGGCCTATAGTTATTTGCTACTATATAGTCCCTCCACTTTAGCTTCTACAGCAGTATAATCTTTACTACCTTCTATTCCTATGGTACTTTTCCTGTCTTAAGTGATTTAGTAAAGAGAGTGGTAATCTTATTACTTAGTACGGGCCATAGCTCTCGCCATACCCTAGCTAGTAGGCCGTCCCTTCCAGAAGCCTTATCTAGGCTAGCCCTAAATACAGCTACCTTAACCTTATATTTAGTAATAGGCTCCTATAGCAATTAGTTATAGCTAGTTATAACTTCCTCCTCTTATTTGCATGGTGGCGGGACTAGAAAGAATACCTAGAGTAGTTTTCTTATAATATTATAGTTCTCTGTAATAACCTCTCCCTGTCCTCTAGCCTTCTTAATTAGTAGTATTCTAGTAAACGCGGATATAGCCTATAGATTAAGGTATTTCGACACTTTCTATATATTGTCATTATTACTAAGGAATTTATCCTAATAGAGCTTCCTATATCGCCAAATAGTCCTATAAAAAAGCTTTTTTACTCTTGCTGCAACATTATATAACTTAGGGTTGTCCCTTCCTTACCTTTATATTGCACTATTCCTGTTCCTCTAGTATGTGTATAACTTCCTTAGCGTTATAAGGTCTTTATTCCACCATCTTTTTATATATAGTAATGGCTTAACCCTCTAGCAGTATGCTTTAAGGGCTTTATTAACCCACCTATTAAGGTAGTTAACTATTTTGTCTATATCTTCTATAGGGAATCCTATCTCTTTTTATTACTCTATGTCTTCTTAAATCTTATCCCAGTTTATATTCTTAATAAGCAGTCTCTCCTAGCTCTTCTACGTGTCTATATTAACCTAAAAGCTAGTATAGATAGCTCTATAGTCTAACCCATACTTATACTCCTAGATAGTATACTTTGCTAGTTTACTTGCTAGGCCCAGGGTTGCAAGTATAAGGTTAATTGTTAATATTCGCCTTATGTCGCTTTTAAATATAGGTACTCCTACTAAAAGCAGGCTCTAGAGTAACCAGTCCGCTATAAAGTTAATAATTAGCGCGCTTTCTTCCTGCGTTAATATAGTGCTAATATAGCTTCCTCCCTATAGTGGATTGTGCCGATTAAAGTCGCCTATAATTACCACCTTGGTATATAGATCGCGCAGTAGTTTACCCTAGATTAGACTATTAATTATCTCTAGCCTACTAGAGAGCTCCTCTAGATTCTCTTCTTTAGTTCTCCTTAAATATCTATCTGGAATATATACCGACACAATTATTGTCGGAATATATGGACAGAAGTTACGTGGTTACGCGTCGTCGACGTGTCGTTGTCGTGTATCTGATTAGTCATCCTTATGATGACTTATCAGCTCCCTACTTAGGCACTGCAATCCTTACGATCCTTTGCTTTCTGCACCTATTGACGAACAGACAAATCTACGATTAATAGGCCAATTAAGTGCACTTGGGTGATACCAATATTGATCAATGGTCAACCTCACTGGTTGGCTATAGAGTAATAAGGTTCACTGCCGCCCTAGCAGCTTTGATTGAAAGCAGTACTCCAGTACCTAGCAGCAAAACCACACTAGCAGCTCCGGCAGCACCCAACCCCAGCAGCTTAGAATATACGACAAATACGCAATGTATAAGACATTCTACAGCACGCAAATTAACCCCTAGTATAGCCTCTTCACCAAGTACCAGTATCCCTAGCTTTTAACAGCACCCAATATCTAATAGCCCTCAGGCAGTACCCTAGCAGTAGCTACCCTAGTAGTACTACAGCAGCGCTCTAGCCGTACATAGCACACTAACTTTTACAGCACTCAACATCTAACTACCTAACTGCTTTACGCAGTACTCCAACATAGCAATGCAACTTAGCAGCAAACCACCATCTAGTACGCGTCTTAGCATACAAATTAACACTCAATAGCCTTAAGCAGTACACTAGTATTACAGCAACTTAACAGCTTTATATAGCACCTAATACCTAATAACCTAACAGCCTTGCGCAGTACTCTAGTGTAGCAACACATACTAGCAGCATTAGCAGCACTAAAGCACCTAGCTTCGCCAAAGAAGCAACTAGCTCTAGAAGAGCACCCTATATAAGCTTAACACCCTACCACGTCGAAATTACATTAATAACGCGCTCTCCAGCCCCCCTGCTCCTCTGTTAGCATTCGTAGCAGTTACTAGCGCGCCCTTATCTTATAACAATTTTAGCTCTGCCAGACTCTTAAAGTTCTGCCAGCACGCTATTCCTATAAGCTTAATACTCTACTACAATCCTAGCGGCTCTGCCATGTCAAAAATCACGTTAATAGCACGCCCTCAAACGCCAGCGCGCTCCCCCTCCTCTACCCTCTACCCTCTGCCCTCTGCTAGCATCTACGGCAGCTACAAACTCTTAATATAGCATAACAACTTCCTAAAGGATGGAAAAGCGGGAACTGTTTAACTACTAGATAGCCTTGCTATATTAATATCTATAACAACAAAGCCTAATAGGAGTTTCCAACTATAATCGCTTATTAAAAACAGATTTAGGATATATAAGATATGGTTTAATAATAAGAGCAGACTTTTAAAGTGAAGTTATGCTAACAGTAAGATATTCTAGACCTATGTTAATAACAGTACAAAAGAGTCCAGAAGGCATATTAAGAGCAAAAGAAAGAGATTAAGGAGTTACAAAGCGTAGTTTAACAATTGTAGTAATAATAAGCTACACTAGCACAAGCTCCGCCCGCGTAAGCTCTGCCAACTTTACCCTCTTTATTAACTAAAGCCAAAGAGCTACGGCAGCCAAGCTCGTATAAATCCCCGCAACCTCAAACCTGCGAAAAGTGCTCTACTACGTTCCCTTCGGGTTAAGCTCTCTTTAAACATTTGCTAGATTGTTAACCATTTTAATATACTAAGTGCGGATCCATATTCCCCTTAAATACTACTCTCTATAAGCACGTTTGGGGATGTCGTTATCTAAAGGATCAAGCTTCGTTAGGATAGAGAATCAGTTTCAGCTGGATTGGTACTAGGATAGCTGTTTTACGCATAAAGAAAGAACTGCCAGTGTCGGAATATATGGACAGAAGTTACGTGGTTACGCGTCGTCGACGTGTCGTCATCGTGTATCTAATTAGTCATCCTTATAATGAATTATCAGCCCCCTACTTAGGCACTGCGATCCTTATGATCCTTTACTTTCTGCACCTATTAGACAAGAACAAATCCATCAATTAATAGGCCAATTAAGTGCACTTGGGTGATACCGACAATTATAAGTCTCCTTTAGCTGACGTGCGCCACTACCACTATAATGTCTGCTAAATCTACCTACAGCTATGTATCTGCTAGCTCTCTAAATGCCTAGATATATAACCTAACTAGGGGAAACCACTACTTTCTGCCTATTAGGACAAACCTTATCTACTAGAGATTTAAGCTAGCTAGCACCACTTCCCTATTTAAGAGAAAGTAGTAAGGTTCCTAACCTAGAATAAAGTAGAAGTCCACCAGCGCTTCGTTATTATATAGCGCATGCTGCGCTTCCCTATACTTCTTTATATTTGCCTAGATAATCTAGAGTTCTCTATTTATAATGCTGTTATGCAAGAATTCTATCTATCTCTTTTCTATATACTAGGCATTTGTAGTATAAAGCTTGGTAAGGACCCTAGCAGTTTACATAGTATAGATTAACCGCCTTACACTAAAGATAGCCTTCCCGCCCATATATTTTATATATATTAGGTTATATATAGTCTCTAGCCCTATATCTAAACCTTCTGCATTTATAGTATGCTATAGGGGTGCGTCGCTCCTTAAATAGTAATATAATAATTGCACCTCCCCTAAATAATATATTGTCTAACATAAACAGCTTCTCTATATCCTCCTTTATTGCTACTTTAATAATTACTAATACGTGCTAGCCGCGCGGCCTTAGTTATCTAAGCTATCTTATTATACATACCTCTATACTATTCTCTACCCCAAAGCGTTTTATAGCTTACTTACTTACTTTTCTACTGTTAATGTCTATTGCTAAAGGTACTTTAACCCAGTCCGCCTTAACTGTATACTATTTAGGTCTAATAAGCCTTGCCCCAGGGATATACGGTTTAAGCTATTAAGCAGTTATCTGCCTAAACGCAGCTTCTTTGTCTTTTTCCACTAAAAATATAATAATACTCGCGCTGTCACTTGTTTGCTATACGCGGAAGTTCTTAAGTATAGCTCCCATAAGCCTATTAACATCCTTTATACCTTATACAATAGTTTACTTTGCTATTTTAGTAGTAGCTACCTTCTCTTTTACCTCCTTACCTACTTAGCTAACGTCTATTACTAGCTGCCGATTAGGTTCCTTAGAGTTCCTAGCGCTTATTATTTATAGTAAAGTTATCTCTGGCCCTATTATGCCTCTACTAGCCGCTACTAATACCTATAATTATATTGGAGCTAAGGGAGTGTTTAGTTGTGCTTGTAAGGACTAGATAGCTTTCTAGAGTTTAGTATTTTGCTTTTTAAAGCTTCTCTGTTCCGATTTAATGTCTACTAGGTTATTTCTAATGCTCTTAATAATGCTATTCTGGTTTATAATAATATTGCTCTACTATACTATAGTTTTTTTAAGACTTTTAATAAGTTAATAAAATTTGTTACAATTAATGCCTCCTCCTTTATATTTAGGTGAGGCAGAGACTCTTACTATAGAAAATAGAGGCAGTATATACTATGTAGCTTATAGTCCGGTTTATAGTACGGTTGTCTGCTGTTTAAACTATGCTAGTCTTTAGGCTTGTATTCTTAGCGACTGCTAGGCCTCTTATACCTTCGCGCTTAGTTTCCTTGTACGTTTTAGTAGAGCTGCTGGCGGGTCCAGAGGTAGTATTGCTAATACGCGTTTAGGGGTCGAAGTAGCCATTGGGGCTCCGGGGCTTCGTTCAGTAGGCCGTAGGGGCTGCCTTGCAGCGGGAACTAGCTAAACAAAAGACCAGGATTTAATTAAAAGAATGTCCGAGATAAATATCCTCCTCTTTCAAAAGTTATCTCAGTTTTGTAAAAGGCCTACAGCCGCCACTACAAGGGGGCAACCTAAGCGGGCTGCTCGCCCTCCCTGCAAGCGCCTCCGTTAGTGCTTGCAATTGCCACATCGCCATATAAAAACAGCGCTTATTTAGTAACTAATATTTCGTTGGGCCTCCATTTGCGGCAATTACAGCAAAGCAGTGCTGTGTCTACTGTTGTTTTATATTATCTAGCTATTCTAGTGGCTTCATTGGATTTATAATACGCTGGATATAGCTAAAGCCACGCCAGCGCTAGCAGGAAGGGCGAGTAGCCCGCTTAGGTTACCCCCTTGTAATTACAAAATGGGTGACACTAAAAGGCGCAAGGATTGAACAAATATAATATGGAGCCGATTTGCAACCGAACGTACCCTAAGGGACATTTCCAAAGGTTCTTAGAAGTTCCCATAATATCCGCGTTACGAAGTTTACGGATATTAAAATAACTTAACACTAATATTTTATATTGCCCGCAAAGCCCTACTGCACGCGTCCATGTCGCCGCGGGTGGAAACATTATTAGGAAATCGTTCCTCATGATGGCTAAGTGCAGAGGCGATGGTAGGGAGCCGTCGCAGCGCGTGCAGCGCGCTGTCGTTACGGCCCTGTGGTGTTGAGCCCGCGACGCGTACAATGCATCGCCCTTAACAACACCAGGAGCCCTACTGCCCCCGCTAAGGCTCCTGTCCTACTATCTAGGGGGGCAATCTGTAACAGTTCACCAGCACTACGCTGAGACACAAGATCGTCGCCTAAGAGGCTCCGAGACATGATCGACGCTACCCTTGTATGTCTCGGATATGGTCAATATTGAGTCATAGACTTCGGAGTTCGGGGTCTACTTTCATGTATTTAGTTCACTTGATTTCCATAGATTTACAATAAAGTTGCTCATTCAATACCCACACTTGCACTGTTACAGTTATGAGCCCGGCTCGCACTCCCGGATCGCACTACCTGCTGACTAATCAATTGGATCGCACTACCTGTTGCACTATCTATTAAGCAGTTAATCTACTACCTCATTTAAGAAGTTACTACTTCTACCACGTTTGCAAGTGTCTCGAGCTTCTTCAAATACCAAAACCAGTCTACAGTCATTACTGCAGACGCTCTACCAAAACCAGTCTACAGCCATCACGCTGCAGACGTCTTCTACACAC
>Ga0307507_10002708_pt1 | contig 36383 bp, 13 predicted proteins | sample 7_EM_MG_FD_207223 | JGI IMG/M metagenome (GOLD analysis project Ga0307507, IMG submission 207223) | Populus trichocarpa ectomycorrhiza microbial communities from riparian zone in the Pacific Northwest, United States - 7_EM | ecosystem: Host-associated > Plants > Roots > Unclassified | place...
AACGAGGTTGAGAATCTCTGGTGGGACGGAGCTTGAGGCACGGGTTGAGATACGGCAGCCTGAGGAACTTGAGGCTGAGGAACTTGAGGTGTTTGATAGCCTGAGGTTGTCTGTGGTGGTTCTTGTGGAGCTTGCTGCTGAGATTGCTGCGGAGATTCTTGCGGAGGTTGAAGCGTCTCTAGTAGTGTACTGCTTGAATTCCAGCGTAAGTTAAGCTTCTTCTGGTGCTCAATCTCTTGTAGAGTCCATTCGTGTTCTTCTTTTACGTTAATAACATGCTCCTGAATATTATCTCTAATAATGCCCCCATCTATAGGGACAAATACTCCATTCTCCTAAAGGAAATTACGGAAGTCTTATACGATAACCTTCTTCACGAGAGCCTATATTTCCTTTGTCCATCCAACAAAGTCCTCCTTCATGCAGTACTATAGCATGGTGTTGTTGTATTCGCTGTCTTTATAGTGTGCTATGCGGTGTAATAAGAATCCGTTTAGGTCCTGTTGCTTGGCGTTTGTAGGGTTAATGTCTCTGCTCCATGTCTCTGGGTTAATGTCGTTCTCATACTTCTTTGGATAGATTAACGCCATAATAGCTAGGGAAGAATAAGGAAAATAAAGGTTGTTTAACATGTAGTTAGGTATTAATTATAATCTTAAGATCTGCAAAGGTACACGAAGGGTATTGAGGTAGTTATTGAAGCGGAACTGCCAATTTGTAGAAGTAGAATCAACGGGGTATTATACGTTAAAGGTAGGTAGGGTTTCGGTTTTATAGAATCTCATAGGTTTACTATTAAAAGGTAGGCAATTTGAAATGTAGTCAATACGTTTTAGATGTTAACTTAGGACTATAGGTTCAGTAACACTTCTGACCTAAAGTACTCGACCAAGTCTTCGTAAACGTGGTTGTTCTGCGTGATAGACGTAACTTGGTATCTCCCAGTACTCAGTAACACTTCTGTTACTGGTTTTCCGCAAGTCTAAGTTAGCACAGTATCGCCGGGATCCATTCCATATGAGCGCATATGGCACCCCTGCACGAGACTGTCTCTTCTGTTCGAAAACCTAGCTGCTCTGTGGTTGACTGTGTATTCAACCACTGATTAGTGTTGGTATCACCAGGGATACCTATTCGAATAGGCCGGAGTCGTAGTCAAACAGTCTTTGCTGGTTGATACGATGGTTGATTCTTTTTTTTGTTCTGATAAGGAAGGGCGAGGAGCTTAAGGCTCCTCGCCACGCTAGTGCCGCGGCGACACGTGACCACGTAACCACACGTGATATTGTCCCGACACTAACGTCTATGTAGAGCTATATACTAGTATTATAAATACTTTTACCTACGCTAATCTAGACACTAACTATTAAACTACTATATAGTCCTTTTATTAAGCTTCTTTAGTAGAGTTTACTTCTGGGATTTAATAGCTATTATTTATAAGAACAGCCGTTTAAGCTTATTTATTATATTTACTATTAACTCTAAGTAGGACGGGGTTACTCGTAAGCTGCTACCTAAGTAAACTATTATAGATAGGCCCAATCTAGTCGTACGAGTCATCCGTATAAAGCTAAACTACCTCCTATATAACTCAAAACGGAAGTAAATCTTTGGCCAGTTCTGTAGCTACCTTTAAACTATTAAGTACTAGAAATAGAGACTCCTCTATTTATATCTACTACTCTTCCTATATCTATATAACCGCGATAGGCTACTAGACCTAGCTATTACCGACCAATTTATATCTGCGGAGCTTCTACAGCTAGAGGATAACCCTATTAGTCATCTTACTAAAATTATAAAGCTAATAATAGTTTACGGTCCTTACGGCTCCTATAAATAAAATGACTAAACTAAATGTTAAAATAGTATCTACGGTATTATATTAATTATACGTAGAATAATTAGGTATTGTTATTACTAGTTATATGGTTTATATATAATATAATACGGCCGTCGAAAACGGACTCTGCACCTGTACGTGGTGACGGCTACGAACCTGGGTCTTCGAAGTTCAGACTTAGAGCCAACGCAGAGACGTCGCACAGCGTACTAGTGGGCCTGGTGGTGGTTGTATGCGTCGTGGGGCGTAGTGAAAAGTTTTTACATGGGATGGTGAGATCTTGAAAACTACTGCTGATGGTACCCCTTTACAATATAGCTACTACTGTCCCCCTACTAGGCACCTGTACGATCCAACATGGATGCGCTGTATTCGATAACATCCCCTGACCCCCAGTTGAAAGCATTGACGACCTTACATTGATGAACGAATGAGCGCGAACGAATGAACGAACGAGCAAATATAAGGCCCCTCCTAACCCCCAGGGCGATCGCCCGTGGAGCATGCGGTCACTTGCCGTTAACTACTAAATACCTAGTAGCCTGGATTGCGACCCACGGTTTTCATTGTCTCCTTTCGACGGAGTGGTGACCCTTAGAAAGGGCCTAGCTGGGGCCTAGGCACAAAAGATACCCAAAATACAACATATCCCGCTGTTAGTATTATGGTAGTTAGAATAGATGAATCCCCCTTACGCCTTTGATGGCTCTAGGGGGGGGGGGGGAGGCAAGGCGTATATGGTAATGGTCTACAGGAGATAGTATATAGGGGATGGTTAAGATATAGAACACAAAGCACACGGTAATTAATTGGCAAGACCTAGCTAGGACGTAGTGAACCCTAGCTTTGGATAAGCTAAGGAAGGAAGCAGTGGTTCCTAAGGAGTTCGAATATTTAAGGAGGACAGAACGTAGCTGTAGGCCCGCAGGGCCGCTGCTATGGACGGATATGGCAAATCGGGGTTTTTTATCCTACTGAGGTTGCTTATAGGGTTTTTCCTCCCCTAACCCAACTGCAGGGTTTTCTTCATGTAAACTATAAGTTTTCCCCCTGTGACGGAGTAGTCTGTGTGGGCCAGTAGGATCCGTATTAGACGTTAATTAAAGAGTTATTATTATATAATATAATACTAACGTAATCGATCAGAAAGTGGCGGCCATTACTATATAGCGGCCCTAACCAAAATTGCGACGCTAAAATGGCGAATTTCTCAACCACGAACAATTGTATTTGGTATAGCTATCTACTAGCTGCTAGCCTAACGTTTAGGGCATGTACGTACTATGTGTTCCGTCGATTTATATATGCTGCACTTACGCACTACGCGTTGTGGTCGCTCGGCCGCTACCTCCGCTGCTCCCTCCGCTGCCCCCTTCTGGACAGCCCGTGCACAGGAGGCCCCTTCTGCCCCAAATAGAACACCTCCTCTAGCTATATACGTGCGCTCCTTTGCCCTCTTCCTTTTCTAGCGCTGGTTTTCTATTTATAGCTTCTCATTTTCGCTTATAAGCAGCATAGCGCTTAATATAGCCATTTCGCATGCCTTAATAATCTGGCCAAGGGCTTGTGCTACTAGACTTAGTGGGCCGTTTAAAATAGCTATTTAGCAGGGCTATCTACTTTTATAGTTTAGCAACATTATAAGGTATTTTGGCTGCCTAGGATGCATTAAATGGCGGATAACGTTAGGGTAATAGCGTCTAATATTTAGTATGTAGCTATGCTAGTACGCGATTAGGGCTATATAGAACTAGGCTAGTAGCCGTAAATCCTGCCTATATATTGCTTTAATATAGTGCTACCTACCTAGCCTACCTATATAGAGGTAAGAATTCGTATTTATTAATATAGTTAATACTATAGCCTATAAGTTGTATAACGAGGCGTCTATAGGCCTACTTTAGCACTAAGAAACAACCTGTATTATATGCCTGCAGTAAATATAATAAATGCGCCGGTATGCAGAAGATAATAATCGAGTGATTTAGGCAGAACTGGTTAAAGTTAGGGTTAATATGGCTGCCGTGGCCATTAAGAACTAGTAGCCAATAGCGGCTAATAGTGCGATCTTTTATATACTTATGGTATACCTCTTTTAGCCAAATTAGGCCAATTTTATTAGTTGTCTAGCCGTTATTACTAACGCCAATTAACTAGCTATATAGGATAATATTATTCTTATCCTAGGTAGCTTAATATATTACTACTTTAAAGATAATAAGTAGTGAAATTATAACCCCCTAGGTATTAATAGTTTTAATAATTATAATCTGTTCTTAATTGCCTAACTATATAGTTCTAGGCTAACTAGCCGTATTAGTTTCAGTAATAACTTTAGCAGTTATAATAATACCCATTTAGTAGCTAGTTTTATTAAAATTCTAGATATCCTTATTAAGAATCCTATACTAGATTTTAGTATCTTAAAAGCGTTTAAACTAGCTTTAAATAAGTATAGGATCTTTGCATTTTGCACGTTAATAGTTATACTTATAATTATATTTAGATTATAGATTGTCATAGTGTTTAATAAACCGTAATACCTAATATTAGCTAACTGGTAATAGAGTGGCTAATCTAGCGGACTGTATAGCTAGAATACTAGCCATCTACTATATGGTCGCAATTCTGGGTAATATACTACGTTAATCCATTAATAGAATCCACTACTTAAGACTGTCTTCTTGTATAGGTGTAAGAAGGCGGTTTAATATATAAGAACCGCATTTTTGGTTAAATACCGGCAGCGCGTTACCTGGCTATCGTTGGGGGCATACTATATAACTTCGCGGCGGCTCTAAAGGTCCTAACTCGGCCTAGCTTGTAGGCCTAGAGAGCTAGGATTAATCTACCCTCTCTATACAAGGCTTCCTATTATTATAGCGTGGCCGTTATCCCTTGCATTGATAATAACGTCCATAGAGTTGTGGCCCATGCGCACCAATCAATAAGCTGCATATTTAGGCGGTTAATCGTTCTGCCATATCACTAGAGTTTTCAAATGAAGCTACAAATATATTAAAATATTGGTATATTTTGTATATAGACCCTTATTCTTTAGAGTTTAGTCAATCTAGGTGTTCCTGCCAATACCGGCCCGTCCTACAGAGTAGTATATAACAGAGTCTATACCCGAATTTGGTTCTTAGAGCCCTCTAAGGTCTCTTCCACACATCATTATTATAAGGCTTCTTTATAGTATTTAGTAAGAGCTCGTATAGAGGCTTTTAGGCGCCAGGTCTCTTAATTTAAGACTTTCTTCCTACTTCTACGCATACTACGCAAGAGACATCCTTCTTATTAATCTTCTCTAGCTTATATCCGTGTTCCACCACCAGGCGCCATTGTATTTGGGTCATAGGGACGCGAGTTTAGTGACTTTAAGGTACGCGGGTAGAATTCTTAAATAGAGAGTTAACAAGAGCTTCACGGAAGGCTTTATGGCCAGCATAATTTGTCCAGCCTTATATTACGTAAGAGGATAGCTTATAGCAATTAGTAATGGTTATATTAAAAAGAAAGTAAAATAGTAGTTTCTAAGTCTTTTGGTAAACCTTAAGTAAGGTATAATAGGATCGCAGCTGGTTAGCAGTATCAACGCCTTTTATAAAGTGATTATACATATTAATGAACTCCGGTATAGGTAACCACTTCCTAGCTGCATCGCCAAATACCTTATAAGTCTGTTGGGCGCCGCTAGAGGTGGTAGCAGGTTGTCATTACTCTTGTTTAATAAAGTTTAAACCTATAATATATAACGTTATTAACCGCAGAGCCTTAAAGTTAAATTAAGAACAAACCGTTGCTGACAGTACTTATAAATAAGACTATATTGGCGTCCTTCCAGGCGAACTCCATAACTGTTCTATCTTTAGAAAGCCTTCTATATAATATACCCTATTTAATCCGGCCTTAGTATATCAATTTAAGGTCCGCAAGCTATCAGTTAATTTGCTTAATTAGTAATTAAGCTTATCCCTTTTTCTGCCCTTCTTCCTGGCCCTTTTTATTACCTTTAGCCTTATCTAGTTCCTTACACTTCATTTTTATCGTGCGCACTATTCCTACACCCCCAATTCCAAGCTCTCAAAGTTGGTAAAGTAGTTTAATAGAGGTAAAGAGGTTATCTAGCCAGATAGTATACATATTTAGCTAATAGAGACGCTACCCAGTCTCCTTATCTTCCTAAGTTAAAAAATCAAGGACTACTGCCTATATCTTTAAAAAACCTTCCTTTTCTGTCCAGTGCCTATCTAAATCCACCAGCCCTTTGTTATCACCTTTTGCATAAAATATCCAATTAAGAATATAGCCTTAGTTGCCTAATAGCCATATTTTAAAGCCCTCTGGTGTAGGCTTAGTTGGTATATTTATAATCTTAGGGGCGCGGCCAGTAAAGCGTTTAATTATCTCGTCAACAGTAAAGTATATTCTGGGCTTATAGTACTTAATAGAGGCAAGGCGCATTTGCTTACTAAGTTTCTTAACCCTCTTAAATATATTCTAGAAGGCTTCGTCATCTTTAGATCTTGGCTTAGTGCAATAAAAGTAGTAATTAATCTGCTGTCAACAGTTAATTCCAATATAGTTTTAAAGAATATGCATTAAGCCATAGCTAAAGTCTTTATGCCAATAGTCCTTAATGCTACTTTCTATATGGAGCCCTATATAAATTACCACTGCTAAATATATATGCATCTCCTACCATAATGTAGGCTTCCACCTACGTGGAAAGTCCTTATCCTCTAGAGCCGAGTGTAGCTCTATATTTCCATTTATATACTCCACAAGTCAATCTATCCATTTATCCGTCTAAAATAGCTTAAATAGCTATAAAGGATCGTTGTTGTTAATATTAGCAGGAAGCTTTGGCTGGCTATATTTTTTCTTATTATACATTAGGAGAGGATTAAAATGAGGTAGTGGTGCGGGCTCTAGCGGTGGTTTTTTTGCGACCCAATTTTTAGGAACAATATATTAAGTAGGCTGTACAAGGTCTATATCATTGGATATACAGTTGCGCACCATTTTGGTGGTGTATTTAATTAATAAAGTTATCTATTTTATCTTAACGCGAGGAAGTTCATATTTAGACCTGGTACCAATACGAACCAATACAAACCAATAAAATATCGGTTACAGTCACCTCCGAAAGTTCGTTTACACTCGCCAAGCCCACTAATAGCCAGCATCGCACCCCACCAAAATTTGTAAGAGATGCAATGCTAGCTATTTAAAGACCTAGCAAACGTTAGTAAACAGCCGTAAGTAGCTCAAAATAAAGCTCAAGTCTAGCCTAATTAGTATAATTATATAGGACCTTCTATAGTGTTTTCCATGGCCGCCAATAGACGCAATAAGCTAGCTAAGCTGCCGCCAACACGCGCATTAACGCGTCCTTTTAAAACATTAAAGAAACGCTCCCATTTAATATTAACGCCCTCTGTACTGGCAGCTAAGGAAGCAAGACCTAGGGCAGCGCCTTAGCCTCCTATATATGTTTCCACACCTCTACGTCCTAAAGTATTACTATTTATACTATTACTGCCAGTGTCTGCCCAGCCCTTAATAGATATAGATGCAGAGGACAATAATAAGGGAGAGGAGGAGGTAGAGGACAATAATATAAAGGAGCCGCCGCCACCGCCGCCGGTAGTACGGTTTATAAGTGTGTGGAAGGCATTTAATAGAAAGGAGGTTCTACCTAGGACTTAATTAGTAATATTAGACCAGAATATACTCTACCTAACTATAATTAAGGCTTAGAGGGAAAAGCTTTTAAGAGATCTCTTCCTATAGAAGTTTAGAGTCTAGCAGCTTAAGGCGATTGCCTTATATAAGAACGCGTAAGCTTATAACTTCTATTAATAGTAGATTAATAACTACAAGGACCTCTAGCAGGCAGTTAAGATTATAAAGGAGTGGTATTTACGCTGGCTATTAAAATCCTTAAGGCTTAACTTTATATTAAGTTTAGTTAAGGAGAAGAAGGTAATTCCAGCAATACCTATACCTACGTTAAGTTAGCGAGTAGGTAATAGATTAGGAGGAAGAAGGACTACTATATAAGCTTAACTTAATAATCTGCCTAAGCTACTTGCTACCAAGGAAGATACTGGTAATTACGTCCCTAGGATAGCTAATAGGTGGTCTTGTTTAAATAAGCACTATAGTAACTATCCTATAACGTGTTGGTGTAATAGTTAATTATTAACCTTACTAGATTATATCCTCCACTATTATCCTATTAGCTTAGAAAATCTAGCGCATTAGAACCATAAGCTATTAAATAGAGAGTCTACTATAGATTAGCCTTTATAGAATATTATTATTTAGCTTATAAACTAGAAAGAGAAAGGCTGTAAAAATAATAAGATAGAGCAGCTAAAGGAGAAGGACGAGACCATTAATAGTCTTATTAAAGCTTAGCTAGTTAAGGAGCTTAAGTCTTAGCCTTAACCTTAACCTTAGCTCCCTATATACCCTCTACACTACCCTTTATATCTATATCCAACGGTTAATCAGCCTTATAATTCCAGCCCTGTTTAGTTAGAGACAGACCCAGTTAAGCTACTTAAACTCTTCTTTAAATAGCTTATAGACCAGCTAGGGTTTAATAATAAGTAGTAAAGGGAGATTCTTAAGCTAATTAAGGTAAGGTTAATGTAGGAGATGTGGAATATTAATATATTAAAGGCGTTAAAATGGGAGGGTAAAGGCATAACTAATAAAATATAGGAGGAGTATAGTTTTAAGATAGGAATGTTAGTAAGAATAAGAGGCAAGATCTCTGCCTTTAAGCTATTAAGGTAGTAGATAGATTCAAACTATATATCCTGCGTTTCTATAATGCGCCTCTGCGTAAGCTCCTATTAATTAACTAACGGCAAAGTATAGAAACGCCTTAAAGCTCTTAAACGTCTCTGCTAGTTAATAGTTCCTTTTAATTTACGCCTTAAGGTCCTTAAATATTGCTTTAATTAGGTTATAATCTAGTGAGTATAGTAGTAAGAATATAAGTAGTACGCTGTACTCCTTATATAGATCGCGGAGTTGTACTAACTTATAAATTAACGCGTTATCTAGAATAAGAATAGATTGCGGCCTAGGATATAGTATATAATAAGGAAGAACCTATTACTCTAGAAATAGCTTAAAGATCTCTACCGTAATTAAGCCTTAAAAGATAAGGTAGCTTAGGTATCTATTAACTAATAGCGCTAGTAGGATACTTTACCTCTTTAACCTCTTAAACGGGCAAGAGACCTTATACTTTCTTCCAATTAGTACCTAGCCAAACTTTTTATTACCTATCCTCTTATTAGAAGCTAACTTATCTAAGAAGACCAGCTAATCTACCGTCTATATTGCCTGTCTACTAATCCATAATATATAAAGCTCCCGACTTCTCTCTACCGCGCGAGCCTTAACGGCCTTCCTTAACCAGTGAGCTCTTAATAAGGTGCGGCTAATGGTAGTTTTAGAGACTTAAAGATTAAACTTATTAAATAGGAAGTCCTGCATCTTATTAATATAGGTAGTAGGTTAGTCTTTAAGAAAGTTAAGTAGCCTCTATTACTAGTAATGCGTTAGTAAAAACTCAATACTAAACAATATTAGACTTATAAGCTCTTAATAGGCTAGAAGCAGCCTTAATCGACCTTATATAAGACTAGCTGGCGCGTATGGCTCATTATAGAGGTTAAGGTTTAATTATATCTTATAAACGGTAGGACGGGACATGTTAATAGCCTTCGCAATAGCTAATACCCCCTTACTAGCTTTAATTCTAACCCTAATTCGATATACAACCTCAGGTGCGAGCCTTCTGCCCATTTTAGGCAATAAGTAGTGGGTTAAATGCGTTACATCGCACCTCTTACAAATTTTGGTGGGGTGCGATGCTGGCTGTTAGTGGGCTTGGCGAGTGTAAACGAACTTTTGGAGGTGACTGTATCGGCAATATATCGGCAATATAATATTGCCAATATTGGGTAAAAAATAAAAATAACCAGCTTTACGCAGCCTTATATTATAATAAAGCATTAATATCTCCTTTCTACCCTTTCTTCTTATATAAGATACAATAAAATAAAATAAAAGTAGTAAAAAAGAGAGGAGATTAAATTCAGTAACTTTTATTCCTTATTATCCTCTAGTTCCATAATCCGATCCTTACCCTTTAGCGCTCCCGCTGCCGCCGCTATAGGCTAAGAATTTTTATTATATGATGAATATTAAGCTCCATAATCCCGCCATTTATAATTTCCATAGCACCTACTATAGAACCCTAGGAGATTCTGACACTTAGTAAAAGGGCAAGGGCCTACTAGATGATATAGAGTCGCCGTACAAGCCTCGCATGGCTAGCATTAATTAGCTCTCTGCCTTATATAAGTAATATAGAGTACTTATAATTGTATTTAGGGATCCACGGCTCTAAATTAGAATTGCATTTATATATAAGGGCCTCCCTATCTAAACCTGCTTCTTTAATACCCCCCCTACCTAAGCCTCTATATTAATTACTGGTAAAGCTTCTACCCTCTCCTGCTTATCCTAAGAGTAGTTAGTTATATAGGTATGTTGTATAGAGAGGAGAGTTTACTTACAGTATGGTAATATTGCTAGAGAATCTCTTATATAATAGGACGGGAAGTAGTTAAGCTGCCTAGAAAAGATTCATATGTATAGAACTATAGCGCCATAGCCTAGAGGCTGCATGCGCAGTATTGTACGTAGTATAATACAACGGATAAAAAAAAATAAAAAAATAAAAAAAGGACGGGAAGTATACCAGATAATTATATTTCCCAATTCCTAATAAAGGACGATATTAGTGGGGTTTAAACTTATAATCTATTAAGTTTAAAGTTAGCATATATTTATATACGCCACCTACGCGCCTTTAGTGATTACCTTTGCCTAAAATTGTTGTATTTATATATCTTATACCCCTACCCTATAGCGTTATATAATATATCTCTTATATACCTTCCCTTATATAACTACTCTTTAAACTCCTATTCCAAGCTGTATTCTTTCCTATAATATTATATAACGTCCTCCTAAAAATTATCTTAAAGTAGGTCTCCCCTTTTCTAATATCTTCCGCATTTCAATTGCTCTAATAAAGCTGCTATTATTGACATCTTATCCTAAGTAACCATACAATAACCTCCTAAAAAGATTCTTTCTGGCTTATTACTTATTAATAGGATTAATAGGATCTTAATTGCCTAGCGCGAAAGCTATAGCTATTGTTTTTGTTGTGTATCCTATAACCACCACTCTAATATAGGCATTTTAATATCATATAACGCTGCTTTATTATAGTAATTATCAAATTTATCTTAACTTTAAGGCCGCGTGTGTTTCTGCTTTATATTTTAATAAAGTTTCTTAAAATGATTTAGAGGCTAGGCCTAAGAATTAGCCAGTTTCTAAAGGCTATTATATAATTAAGAGAAGAATTAATTCTCTTGGCGGAATTTCTCCTAAAGGCTCTGGACTTTAAGTTTATAGGCGACGTATAGATTAATAGGATTATCGTCTGTATCCTTAAGCTAGGTTATACAATGTTCTAGATAAAGAATATAAGCTGTAGTGTAGTAAGGTAATTAATCTAGCTTTAAAGCATAGAAGTTAAACTTAGCCTTTGCATATTTAATTTAATTTTTAAGCTATTGGTTTTCTTTCTGCTTAAATTAGTAAAAGCAATTAATATTATTATACAATATACCAAAGAGATTTTAAGATGTTCCCTAATAATCTTAATAACTTTAAGAACCCATTTAATTGTTGCTTGTTAACCTTTAAAAAATAGAGTTATACTCTTAAAAATAGAGAGAAATTGCTCTATTATATAACAGAGAGCAATATTAGAAGGAGTCAGCTTATCTCTCTTATTAATCGTACCCTTATAAATATGCGCTTCAGTATAGTTCTAAAGCGCATTAAGAACTTCTGTCTTAAGTATAATATAAAGCATACAGAACCAGCTATTCCATCTCGTACAATTATCTAGAGGGATTAACTTTCCGGAAAGTGCTTTAAACTTATTTGTATAATTAGGCAAGGCACGGATATAGACGACAAGATTATAAATCTTCCCTATAACACCCATCTTTACTCCTATTAAATTTGCTCTCTCTTTCTAGCGTTTATTATCTAACTCTTCTTTTAATTCATCTTCTCTATTATACAATTCCATAAGTTACTCTTTGCTATTATTAGTAAAGAGAAAGGCTTTAGTAATAAGATTAAGGATATAGCCCATACAGCGGAGCCGTTAGAAAGTCTAATTCTAGTTAATTTAATTCTCTATACCAAGACAAGTTTCCATTATATAACAAAGCGTATTATTTATAGTGGAATTATCGCTAATAAGGACGTCAATATTTCCCATAATTCTATAATCTTTAAGGACGGGGCAAAGGGTTTCCTATTAATTTAAACCACTATAGCCATATACTGTATAAAGGGCAATTAAGATATTTTAAAAGCAATCCTAGGCATTGATAAAGCTAGCGCAAATTGCAAGTAAAAGGTTATAACTTAGTAAGGTCTAGATATTAACAGCAAGATAGATACTTGTTTGTAACAATTAAAGCCTTTTTTATACGATATCTTTTACTTACAGAAACTAAGCCCCTACTCTCATCTTAATTATATTATAAGATGTTGGCATAAATATACGGCCCTATAGATTTATTGCTTAAATAAAGGCATGCTATTCTAGCTATTCCACACATAAAAATAGAAGCCGTCATATAATAATTAGATCTAGGAGGGTTTAGTTAACAACCTATTAATTAACCATACGCCAAAAAATCTCTTAATTAAGGTTGTCTTTACTATTACCAAGCCAGAGAAGAAGCTTAGTATATAATATTTTAATGGTTTCTGTTGGGAATAAAGGCAAGTGGTCACCATATAAGGCAAATTGCCATTACGGGTGGCAAGTTGCCGTTACGTACGGCAAGTTGCCGTCACGTGTCGCCGCGGCAGTAGCGTAGTAAGGAGCCTTAAGCTCCTCGCCCTCCCTAACATATACAAAAACAGAACAATCATCATACTATCTACAAACCGTAGCTATGTGATATTACCTTATATAACCAACACTGATCAGTGGTTAACTTCACTGTTATACCACAAAACAGCTAGGTATCACTAAGAAGAGACAAGCCACTATACCAGTGCTACTCATGCTAGAGGAAGCTGTCTTTTAAGGTCAGAACTGGTCCTAAACCTCAAATAGAACTCTTCCACAAATCTAAGGATCTAAAGGCCAGAACTAGTCCTAAGCCTTTCCAAGATTATAGATTCTTACGTCTATTACGCAGAACAATACGCTTTACAAGTCTTTGCGATTTAAGGCCAGAACTGGTCCTAAGCCCCATAACCGCAAATACACGTTATGAACGCGTACTAAACGATAAACGCGTACCAAATGATAAATATACATTATGAACGCGTACCAAATAACAATCCCTATACCAATAACACTTCCCTCCCTCCAAAAATATGGCTACGCCTACTTTAAATAACTGGAAAGACTCCTTACCACTAGGGGTAGCTAAGCACGCGAAACTTATTAATAAAGATTAGAACGAATTCGCCTTTAATACAACAACTTGTACTATAAAATAAGTTAACGGCTTTCTCCTACACCATATTATATTCTACCGAAATAGATGCTACGCCAACTCACAACTATGGGAGTATTTTAGGGAGAATTTTATAGGATGGACTACTAATACCTAGGCACTTGGCAACGTTAATATTATTTAGGATTTTTAAGACTTCCTCTATAGGAATAGGGTATATGTTACTAAGAACGGTAACCTAATTACTAGCAATATTTAGGCCGTTATTATTAGTACAGAAGAACTAATATAGACGGAAGCTGAGATTATATATTAACTATAGAAACCTAAAAACAACCTATATTCTTTAGAAGGCAACTTTAATTTATATTAAAACCCCTAGAACGCTAACCCCCCACCTAAAGCTGCTCTCCTACCTAGAGGTGCTCTTCTACTTAGAGTTACTCCGCCTCTACCTCCTCCACTCCAGCCAACCGGTAAGCCTTTACTACGAGAAGTCACGAATCTGATAAAGGTATATTCAGATAAAAAGAAGAAGTTTAGAGGAGAACTATACAATATACTTAGAGCAAAACTATAGGTCTTTTATAACTGTTATAATAAGGTCGGAATTTAACGCCACTAGTACCATCACGCTTTCTCTATTATGTTAAAGGGACGGGTAGCAATATTCTATTACGACTATATTGCGGGTAAAAACTATAGCTTTAATATAATGCTTTAGCTTACTAGAGCCTACTTTAAAACTAATAAAAATCGCCAACTTTATATATCTGAATGGCGAGAGACTATATTTTAGAGAGTTATTACTTCCAACCTAATAAAGACTTGTTTAGAGTGCCTTTAACTACTCTTTAATAAACTCTAGAAAATCTAACGTGGCCTTACTAAAACCTACCAAAATAAGAACAGCCTAAGGGACTAGGTTATCTTAGCATACTATAGCGTTCCTAAGTGTAACTTGGCGCTATACAAACCTATAAATACGTTTAAAGGAGTATATACTAAGCTACGCTCCGCTGTAGGTACTATAATGCGAACATAAGAATCTTAACAGCTCTATACTAAAAACCCTACCTAAACAAGTATTCCCGACCAATATAATCACAACTGGACTGATTGAATATATAGTGGCCGTAGTAGGGAATACAGAAGAGGGTACAATTAACGTCAACTATAAGGCAACTGTAGAGGTCCTTATGGAGGTTCATTTCAAAGTAATTACCAGAAGAAGTGCTACGTTTATAAAAAGCCAAAGTGCTAGTTAACTAAACACTCCCTTAATAAGTAAAAAGAGGCATATAACAAGTTCCATCAAAGTGTAAGAAACGTTAGAAATTGTAAGGTCACTATAGCCTACTTCCAAAGCTTCCTAGTTTAATACAAAGGCGTAGAAGACCTTAAGGGTGAGGTTAATAAGGTCAAACAGCTCCTTATAGATATAGAAATTAAGAACTACTCTCCTAACCAATACTTCACGGAGTATGGTAAGGTAGATGGCACACAAACTATTACTATTCTTAACGACCAATCTACGCTCTATTCTATTACGAAATTAGATATCTTTAATAAGCCAAAGAAGAGTTCCGCGTTTTCCTTTAACAATAGATACTCGGCGTACGTCTTCTATAGTATTATACCGGATATAGGAGCCGTAGGAGTATCTATAGCAAGAGAATCTCAAGTTTAAGCTCTTTAGCAGCTTAATAGCTCTATTTAGATTAACCAATTAACGGCAGGCCAACATATAATTCGCTTTGGTAAAGGTACTGTAATCTCTCTCGGCACAATTAGGGTCCAAACCCCTTTAGGATATATTACTTTCCATATTGTTCCTATAAACACTCCGTTTCTATTTTACATTAAAGATATAGATAAGTTAGGCGTCAGGCTTAATAACCTTAAGAATATACTTATTTAGGGAGATAATCGGGTGCCTGTTATACGTAAGTGGGGTTACCCCTAGTTACTCCTTTATTAACTAGAAAAGAGTATTGCTTAGAGCCACTTAACTAAGTCGGAATTACACCAACTGTACCGTTGTTTTGGCCACCTATCTATTTATTAATTGCTTAGGGTTCTTTAGTAAGTAGGCTATAAAGTCAAGGTTAAGGCAATTAAGCATCTTATAAAGTACTACTATTACTGCCAAATGAACCAGAAGTCCCCTGGCCGATTTAAGTTCACCCTTAAAGATAACTATAACTTTAACTTCTGTATTATTATTAATATTATATATCTTAGCGGTAAGCCAGTGCTCTAAGTTATTAACTTCTTAACCTTCTTCTAAGCCGCGCGTTTCTTAAAAGATATATTAGCCAAAAACGCATAGAATACCCTTTAGTTGTGCTGGATTAATATCTATTTAGGACCCCCTAATTAAATTATCTATAATGTAGGAAAGAACTTCTTATCTGCAAAGTTCCAATAATAGATAAAGGCAATAGCAATTAAGGTCAAGGAAGTCCCTATTAAGGCACATAATAGTATTAGAAAAGTAGAGCAATATTACGCGCTATTACGCCGCGTATATAAGATTATCTCTTTAGAACTAAAGGACGCTAGTAAAGAACTTACCTTATAAATAGCTGTTAAAGCTGTTAATAATTCCGCTGGCCTGGATAGACTCGTACCTATATTGCTAGTCTTTAGCGCCTACCCTTAAATAATTAATAACTCTCCACTATCTCCCTCCATTATATAACGAGCCGAGGTTATTCGCAAGGCAATAAAGGAGGTGCGACGTCTCTACGCCACACGCCAGGTTAATAATGCACTAGAAATGAGAAATAGCCCAAATACCTTAACTATGCTTAATCTGCCACTCCAGTCTGAAGTACGCGTATAGCGTAAAAAGGGAGGATGGTTAGGTCTACACCAACTTATTACAATTAATGGTTAAACTTGCACTATTTAAATGCCTTATAGACCTACTTAATTCCGTTTAACTGTTATTAAGCCTTACTACAAAGATGATAATTCTGAGCCTTTGCAGAATGCCCTAGAGGAGAACTATAATTAATGTGCTTTAGAAGGCGACTACAATCCCAATACAATATTAGTAGATGCGCCACAACTATAACGCAGTAGAGGTCGCCTAAAGGGATTATAAAATCGCCAACATCTTATTAATTTTGAAGAGCAATTTATTGCTACTATTAAAAATAGAGTCAAGTTATTAATGGCCTTTATAATAGCTAAGGAGAAGGATAACTTTGAACTCGTAAAATAGCTCTAAAAGAAAGGTCGTATTATAACTCTAGGAGCTCCTTTTTAAGCATCTAACAAGCAGGAGATTAAGGGTCTTATTATAAGAGGAGTCTTTAAATTTAAAAAGTATAACCTTACCAAGTTCAATAGAGTTCGCATCTTTAAGTTAAGAATGGTTAATAAGATTAAGGGTAAAGCTACTAATACCCTATTTAAGAAATCAAGGCTTGTCATCCAAAGCTATAATGATAATAGTAAGAAGGTAATTCTTACGCAGTCTCCCATGATTTAACGAGCTAGTTAGCGAGTTATTATTACGCTAGCTCCCTCCTTAATAAAGAATAGAATGGTAGTTTATTTGTAAGATATCACTCAAGCCTATACCCAATTAGAGACGCACCTTTAGTGCTTAATATTGGCATACCTTTTAGAGCAAATTCGCCACCAGTATCCTGAAGATACAATCATGGTTATACTTAAGCCATTATATAGGATCGCAGAGGTAGGAACTCACTGGTAGGCTACCTATAGCAAGCACTATAAAGAGAAGCTTTTAATAACTACTTTTATATTCAATCCCTGCTTCCTTATTATAACTATAGGAACTCTATTTAGAATTGTCGGCATATAAACTAATAATACAATTATCTTAGAAAACAACTAATTCTCAGCTCTTAAAGAAGACAAGCTAGTAAAGGTAAATCTTATAGCAAAGCCAAAGGAAAAGCTTAGTTTAACAACACCATTACTCTTTAATAGATGCATCCTCTCCCTAAATGAGGATTCTATTGCTCTGCGCCAGAAGGGTTAAGGTAAGAAGATTAACGTTATTAACACTAATTCTCTAAAGCAAGGATATATAGAGCAACGCGCTCGCAAAGCTTATATTGCTTCTATCTGTTAACCTAAAGCTTTATTTAATCTCTCTATTGCCGCCTAACACTAGGAACCAACTAAGGACAACATTTTTACCTTAAATAAACGCCTTTCCTAGCAAATAAACCATCTCAACTGGGGCCTACACTATGTGCCTATTAATCTTCCCACTGCTAAGCTCTTTATATTTGTTAATGGATTGTTTATAAACAACAAAGATTTTAGCTCCTAGCTAGAATATAAGATTATTATTACAAACAAGTTTACTGGAGAGAATAACTTTATAATCTATAGCAACCTTATCCATTAGAGCTCAACTAAGAGCAAGCGCGTTACCTAAAGTATTTTAGCGTTAGAGATATATGGAATAGTTAGCGGAGTTAATATAGCAATTGCAATTAGAACTACCCTAAAGATAATTATAGATCGACTCAAACTTCCTATTATCCCTATAATTATATGCACCGACTTATATTCCCTTTATAAGTATTTAGTTAAGCTTGGTACTATAAAGGAGAAGCGCCTTATAATCAATATTATAGCACTTCGGCAATCCTACGAGTATTAAGAACTCTTTAAAATTCAATAAATTAACGGCCAAGATAACCCGGCAGATATAATGACAAAGGCGAACCCAAACAAGGCACTAGAGACGTTTATTAACACAAATACTCTGCGTATACGAGTTAAAGGTTAGATTAAAAGGGAGTCCCCAGAAATTTCTTAGTTATATAAGGTCTTAAGATATCCAAGAACTTTAACCAGCGGTTAAAGTTGTCTAATTGGTCAGATTCTCTTACCAAGACTTTTTGGAGCATAACATTCTGCAAACCCTAACTCAACCCAGCCAATCAGAATTTTTTATCCCCGGGATAGAAAATCGCTATTGGCTCGCTTACTACTAGCGCCTTGGCGGCCCTTTGAACAAGATATCTACCTATAACTCCTAAGTAAGAAAGCACCACGTGCTAAAAGGCAAATTTTAGGACAGCGAGACTTATATTACAATAGCAATAGTAAGTAAGGAGGATTGATATTTGCTACGCTAGTTAAGCGGTATATATATATATAGATAGTAACCATAAAAGAAGAGTTGCCAGTGTTAGGAATAAAGGCAAGTGGTTACCATATAAGGCAAATTGCCATTACAGGTGGCAAGTTGCCGTTACGTACAGCAAGTTGCCGTCACGTGTCGCCGCGGCAGTAGCGTAGTGAGGAGCCTTAAGCTCCTCGCCCTCCCTAACATATACAAGAACAGAACAATCATCATACTATCTATAAACCGTAGCTATGTAATATCACCTTGTATAACCAACAGTTTCAGAAGCTGTTATATAAATACTAGAGTTAGGTACCTTGCTAACGGTAATTCTATAAACACTCTCTAGATGCTATCTTATATTTATTATACTTTAAGCCATATATTTTAAATAATATTTACACTAAATCTATTTTTATTCTAGCTTTTCTAATCTTTCTTTTAGTATTGGCGTATAACAATGCTCATAGATTAGAGAGGTCTTCCGTAACTTTTTTGTTAAAGGAATTAAGTTTATAGTTTCCTCAATGGTATTAGAAGTAAGAGATAATCCAAAATCCTTAATTTCTTAAATTCTAGAAGACATATTATACAATATTATATAGATAGAAGGTAACCTTAGGTAGCAGTAAAAATTTTTGGTATATCAAGAAATATTGCGATATTATCCGAATATTGGCAATATTGGCAATACCGATATTTTATTAGTTCATATTAGATGAGATTTTATTAGTGCCAGCACTGTTTGTGTTCTTGATCGCGCGCACAGGCCACAACTCTACGGACTCTATCAATGTAAGGGATAGTAGTAATTGCAGAACGCGTCGCGATTTTGGTTAGAGCCGCTATATAGTATTAGCCGCCACCTACTAATTGATTACGTTATAAAAAGGAATAGGCACGTTACTATTTAAGGCTAATTAAGGACATAAGCTAAGAATATCATTATTGCTATAATAAGTAAAAAATAGAGACTTTAATAAATCTTTATAAGCACTTCTACGTAATAGTATAACTAGTACAAGAATAAATAAAAAACTACTACGATATAAAGAAATCTAAGGAACTAGGTCTTAAAGAGGGAGATAAAGTATAGCTACTATATAAAAATTTCAAGAGTTAATAACTAAGTAAGAAGTTAGACTACATTAGGCTAGGACTATTTACAATTTTATAAAAGATTTTATCGGTTATATATAATTTAAACCTACTATTAAAAATAAAGTTCCACTCTATATAATATATCGCGATACTAGAGCTAGCGTATAGGAATATAGAACTACTAATATAAGGTAGACACATATAGAGGGCAAAATAAGGATAAATAGTAGGTTAAAAAGGTTATTGTTTATATCAACTTAATAATACAAGTAAGTCATATCCAGGGGCACGAAATACGTATAGTATCGTATACTCTTTTGGATAATAGTGACTTGTCAATTCTATTGAGGTAGACTACGTAGTCTATATACTAACGCGCCCTCCCCCCTAATTAGTCATAAGCAAGTGGTTGGTACACCAAATGCGTAAGTACGCGTTTGGTACAACAGGTGCTGTAATTATACACTAGCGGTACTTAAAGATAGACCCACTTGTATATAACCTCCGTAATTGCTTTTAATAGGACCGTAAAACACAAAAGAAATACATAGGAAATCCCTCCCGAGGTACCTTCTAGGCTACCTTCCAAACGGTGCTTTAAGCTGGCCGTAAGTCCTACTTACGGCCCATAAAATAAACCGTACGGCCTTCTAACGGACTGTAAATGAACTATACGGCCTTCCGACGGGCCGTAAATAAACCGCAAGTGCCCCATTAGTTTTGTTCCACCCATTCTATAACCTTTAGATTAAGCTTATTTGTATTAATTAGGGTTTTAAGAGCTTAATATAGCTTTGCCTTAGTTATAGCGTCCGCTGGGTTATCTCCGCTGCTAATCCATTTAACCTCTATAATCTTATGTTGTTTATAGGCCTGATATAAGCATATTAGGTTAACTATAAGCCTCTTCTCCTATATCGTACCTAGTTTAACTAGGCAGTTATAAAGGGACTTTAAGTTGGTATATAGGACTAAAGGTAGTTGCTCCAATTATAGGATCTTCTAGATTATTAACTTAATTGCGGCTGCTATATTAAAGCTATAAGCTAGTATACTACGGGTTACTCATTTATACTTAATTAAAGACTAATATAGTATATTTGCGTCCTAATTATAGTCTATAAGTACAATTACAAAGCTAATTTGCGATAATAGGTCCCTATTATTAGTAAAGGAGGCGTCCATAAATACTAGTACACTAAAGAAATTTAGGTCTAGTGGTATAAAAGTAAGTCCTCTTATTACATTGTTAATTTGCCACTAAATACGCTTATTAAGCTGCTTAACATTTTCCTCTTATAGATTTATTACCTAGGCTATAAAGGATAAGTTATAGGCAGATTCGGGTTAACAAACTATAGCAATATAGGCGCCTCTTATACGCTATGCAACGTATTAGTCCTTTATATTTACGGTCTTACGGGACTCTCCGCGGGAACTAGTAAGGTCCATAGGCTTTACTATAACAAGCCTTAGGTTTTAAGCTTGGCGTTCCTAAGTTAGCTAGATTATGTTGCCCTTTTATATAATTAAGCCTCTATTAAACTTAATTAGAGTCTGCTCAGTTAACTACTCTTGCGGCTTTGCTAAGAACTTTACCTCTTACAGTTTAGTCTCTTTAGCGTCCGTAAAAGTCCGGTCCGCTAAGAAAAGGGTATCGTCTATTTAGAGTCCAATAATACTAAGGCCGTTTAATAGGGTATATAGGAGGCAGGGGTTGTAGGTTAACTATTCTATTTTAAGTTTACTAACGTAATACTAGTAATATATTTTAAACCAGTGGTTTCTAGCTTCTAGCACTCTATAAAGGGGTTTTACAACCTATAAAATTATTCCTAGTTGCAAATTAAGCTTGAGGGGTAGTTATATAAAGATATCTCTACTTAGGTAGGTATTAGACTGTATATAGGCTTACGAGATGTCCTATAAGTAGAGGGCTATGGGTTTAGTTTGCTATAGTCCAGGTATAAGTATAAGTATAATCCATTAACTAACCCGTTAAATTGTAGGCGATTGCGTAAGGACTAAGTCCTTTCCCTAGTTATTATAAGCTTGTATAATAAGCCTTAATTTTTTAAAGGCTTTATTAGTACTAGGGTGCTTAATTTTATTAATAAAGCGTAAGTTAAATATATAGACGCCTTATAGAACGTCTCTCTCTATTACGGCCGTAAAAACACCCTTTTTAAGTAGTCCATTAATCTCCTTACGTTGTAAGTCCATAAAAAGTGTTTCTTATACTAGAACTAATATATCTATAAGTAGAAGTTGCCTTATAGATATACCTGCGGAGGTTAGGTAATTTTCTATTATAGGGTTCTTAGTTATGGGGTGCTTTTAGGGGCATCCTTAACTACGCTTTACGGCATATTTAATAGGTTTCTAGGGGACTTCCGAAGTAGGTAGGGGTACTTCCAGTTTATCTAGTTCAGCGGGTACTTCTAGTTTATCTAGTTTAACGGCACAGGTATTTTCGGACTAAAAGTAGGGTTTTACAGACATGCTTCTAAAGTTAGTTAGTCCGCTAGGAAGTTATACGCAGTACGTTTCGTCTTCTACAGCCAGTAGATAATAAGGTCCAGTCCAGTTACCACTCTTACGCTATATAAGGACTTTAGAATTAAGCGGGAGGTTATAAACTAAGGTCGTATTAGGTCCGTTACGGTAATATAGGGCGCTATTAATAGCTTATTTGGCCCGTAATTTAACTATTTCGGCTATTACCTTCTGTATTACAGCTGCTTGTTCTATAATAGATAGGGGAGGAGGGCCTAGGTTACTTATCCTTAAGTAGGCTCCATAAACCAAGAGGGTGGGTACTAGTCTGTTAAGGCTAGTGGTGTCGTTAACGGCTTTTACGGCCATCTATAAAGCCAGTTCCTTTTAAATGTCCTTATACTTGTCTATAATAATCTAATAAGCTCTCTATAAAGCTGGGTAAGCTCGCTTAATAAGTCCAATAAACTAGTACGCCTTAACTAGAACGGCTTTTGTTGAAATAGCCATGGCTATAGCGTACTATTAGAATTCCTTGCTGATAAAGTTCCTACCAGCGTTATAGGTAATGTACTTAGGTGGTCCCATATATGTGTTAATCTAGTAGGTCCGTAAAATATCCTAAGTGTATTTTATGGATATATTTTATAACTAACAAGCGGCTTAATAGCGGGTTGCCTTATCAATTATATATAATACTAGGCTGCCATTGATGTATATAATGTCTATATACACTAAGTGGTTAAAATTAAGATTCTTATAAAGGGTAAACTTAAATTAGCCTAGGGAACGTCCGTATTTCTGGTAAAAGGAGCAGTATTTGGTTAGGTGGTTAATTGCCTTCTTGTTAACGTTGTTATATCTAGAGTATTTAAGGACTCTATTTAGCTTTTCGGCTAATACGTAGCTAAAACGGCGGTATAGGCGGTGGATTTCAGTACTGGTAAGGTAGTACGGGTTATAGTTAAAAGATTCCTAAATATAGGTCTATAAAGTCTCTCCCTATATAAGGAACGGGTGTCCAAATTGTTATATAATTAGTAGGGTAACATGCTTACTTTCTAGGGCAGTTGTGGGGCCAATTATAGTGTCCGTAACATTGTTATAGTAAACCTATAACCTATCTATGTCCGCAAGATAGAGTAGAAAAGGGGTGTCCGCTTTTACTACGTAGAAGTTAACTAGGCTAATTAGGGTCTTAACTACAACTAATCCAATTAATATAGTTAAGCCGATGCCGAATTAGACGTTTATAGCCCTAGTTTGCATAGTATTAATGTCCGTATTGTCATTTACAGTGGTCTTATATATAAGGTATTGTCCATAACCTACAGTAGACTTCTTAGAGGCACCTATATTAATTATAACGCTATAGAATTCTTTAGGGGTATAGCGTTCTGTGGTAATATATGCAAATAGGTCCTGTTTGCGGTCTATAACGTTTATAGTAGGTCTAGCGGATGTGCTTATAGGCTGGTTTTTAGGTGCAATTAAGTATATAAAGGAGCGGTCGGCTAATACGGTTATAGTATTAAAGGCTTAGCTGTCTGTAAAAGGTCTAAAAGTGGTTAAAAACGCCTTTAAGGTCTCCTATTCCTAAGTATCCAAGTTAAAGTTAATTATAAGGGCTTCCATTAACTTATTAAGGGACTCCTCTACTTCCTTTCCTTCGTATTTTAAGATAAACTAGTTAATTTATTTATTAAATCTCTTCTCAGACCTATTACGTTCTTCCTAGGTATACCTTATAGACTAATATCCTTCCTTACCATACACAAAGCACTTTTGGTTAATTTGTCTATGGGGGTATGCTTTTGTACGGGAGTTACTATGGGGGTTACGGGTAGGACTTAGTTAATGCGGGTACTGCTAGCAGTAGCGGCGGTCCGTAAAGTAGGCATCTAAGTTAGTTTATGGGTTCTATAGGTCCGTAATAAAGGCTTAAGTACTACCTAACGGGTTTAAGACTTCGTATATTGCAATAGAGGACTATAAATTATTAATAAGGCCGGCTATGGTGTCTGCGGGCTTGCAGTAGGCGTATTTATAGGGTTCTATTTCCTGGCAAGCCGTAATAAGTTTATTGTATAGGAAGTCATCCGTTTAAAGCTTAATATTAAGGCCGTGCTATAGGTGCCGGAGGTCTTTTATAAGGATTTACAGGCACTCTATAATCAATTTTTTAGTATTCTTGTTAATTACGGTCCGTAACTTAATCGCATTCTATTAGGTAAGGATATTACGCTTATATTCTAGTCCTTTAAAGTAGTTATATGTAGCCTTATATAGCTTATTAAAGGGAACACTAAGGGGGTTGCTCTTAAGGTTAGTATAGTAGTGGTTAAGGGCTAGGCCGCGCAGTATAGTAGAGTAGGCTTGGCTAAACTCCTATTTAGGAATATCAGCCTTCTAACAGAGGTCCGTAAAGATAGTCAGTTTAAAGTTAAAGTTGTCGTTTTCACCGCTGTACTTAGATTTGTCGGTATAGAGTTTAGCTAGGTTAGCTAGCTCCTTACCGTAGGTCTTTACTTAGGTAGTTTACAGATCTATAACTTAAGCAACAGAAGGGTTTTAGTCTGTATTTTGGTTTACAGGGGTATTGCGGTCCATAACTTGAGTACTAGGTATGCTTTAGCCTATAAGATTAATTCTAAAGCCACTTAGGTCTATGGGACGAATTTGGTTAAATGGGTTAGCTATAAGGCCAGAGATCCTATTAAGTTTAAAGGAAGCAAAGAGTCCACTAGTCTTAATATAGTCTAGGATTTCCTCTTTAGTCCATTCCGTCTAGTCTTCCTTATATAGTATGTTGTATAAAGACCGTGCAATAGTAACTTGTTTGTCCCTTTCAACCTATACACCCTAGTAACGTAAAAGGGTTCGTAGGTTATAGATAGTTATAAGGCTGCAAGCCTTAAAAATGGCTTCCGTAAAGTCCGCAAAGTCTTCCTTATATTGCTCCCACATGTCATCGTTCGTAGGCTTAAAGTGTCCGTATTCAAGGATTTTAAATTGGATATAGTCGTTAACGTCGTTTATAGACGTAAGGTCGACTCCTTGGCTCCACTTCCTTTGACCTTCACTGATTTGCTTGCTTGTATCTGCCATATTGTGTAGCGTTGTATGTCTGTATAAGCTGTACGGGTCAAGAGGAGCTTGTAGCGGGTGGTAGTGGCTTGTAGCGGGTGGAGGAGGTCTTGTAACGGTCCGCAAAATCGATTAACGGGTCCGTAATGGTTCGCAGGAGGGCAGGGGGTTTCCGTAAGGTCTTATAACAGTCCGTAAAGGCGATTAACAGGTCCGTAGTGGTTCATAAAAGGGTAAGGGGTCTAAAAAGAGGTCGGAGGTATTAAACGAGGGTATAGTAGGGATAGGGGTTCGAGGTTCGAAGGAGGTTAAGGATAGGGGGTTCTGTAAAGGTCTGTATTCGCGTCTATAAACTTCCGGTAAACCGTACTAAGACTTGAATAAGTATACAGAGTTGGTGATAGTCCGTAATCCCCAACTTCCGACCTTCCAGCAGGTCGTACTAGGATTGAACGGGTGGTCGCTGTCGTGTATCGCTCGGGGGAGGTATCGAGTGATTGCTAATCTGTGCGCGCTTACTGATCAGTGTTTGTATCAACTTAATGATACAAGTGAGTCATATCCAGGGGCACGAAATACGTATAGTATCGTATGCTCTTTTGGATAATGGTGACTTGTCGATTCTATTGAGGTAGACTACGTGGTCTATATACTGACGCGCCCTCCCCCCTGATTAGTCATAAGCAAGTGGTTGGTGCACCAAACGCGTAAGTACGCGTTTGGTACAACAGGTGCTGTAATCATACAGTTATAAATTACAAAGAGGTAGATAAGTAACTATAGTATATAGTAAAATAGATAGACTATAATGAGACTACCTAGGAACTGCTAGAAAATTTAAAAAAAAATATTATAAGAAAGGTATAGAAGTATCGAAAGAGATTAGGTTGGGTAATATTAAGAAAAAAGGATTAGTAAAAGATAAATTGCCTAAAGGGGATATAAGAGGAGTAGCTAACGAACTACTTAGAGTTATTTTCTTCCCTACTTTAGTAGAATCCCTTCTTTTTTCTTCTTCTAACTTATAAAGACCTTACTTTATAAAACGCTACTCCTTTAAATAGACTTTTTTATAACCCTTTTTAAGACGGGTTAGCTAAACAGATATAGCTATTTAGGCTTTCAGAACCCTTTATATTAGCGACTTAGTTAATTAAGATATAAGTATAGCAAGAAGGATGCATATAAGCCTATATAATTAGATTGTATATTAACGAAGATCTAAAGCTAAGGAAAAGGAAAGAAGAGGATAATTAGCACCGCTTGAAATTTTATACAATCTTCAAGTTATATAACCGCAACCTATAGCAATCTGCCGTAATCTACTGCAATCTGCTAATACTATAATGTTCCCCCCCTTTTAATAAAGCCTGTCCTTAGGCTTTATAGTCTATATTATACCTATAGGGCGTTTATATCTTTATGCTCTTCTGGTAGTTTATTATCTTTATTATACTAGCATTATAACTATTTATTTAGGTATTTTAGTAGTCTAGGTTTATTAGGGTAATGGCTATAAAACTCCTAAAGCTTATAGGGACTACCTATAAAGTTCTATATAGGGTACTAGATAGGGTCTAGATTATATCCTTTTTAACTAATATAATACTTTAGCGTTTTCCTCGCAAGTTTATCGGCTAGTATTTCTTTAATTTTCTATTTGTCGTCGCTATTAACTTAAATTAGTAGAGGAGGTTAATTCTTTTATTTAGGTAATAGGTCGTTTATAGCTTTCTATAGCTTATCTAGTAAAAAGATAGGGCAGATCTTAATTAAATCTAGGAGCTTTACTTTATACAAGTTGCCTATCTTCTTAAAAACCTTATATAGTCCGGCTCTCTAATAGTCTAGCCTATAGCTAGGCCGTTTTATCTTCTAGTTCTTTGTTATAACCTAGACTATATTACCTACAATAAAGTTAGGCTCGTCTCTATACTTATTTGCCTACTATTTTATTAATTTCTACGCCTTTTTTAGAATTATACAAGCTACCATATAGGCTTTTTCTAAGCGCTTAATATACTACTAGGCTTTCTTATAAGATAGTTTTTCATATACGGTCTAGGGTCCTTCTAGTCTTTTCTAGTTAAAGCTTATACAGGGTAAGTAGTCTAATTTTAGTTAACTAAGGGCAAATTTAGTAGAGTTATAGAGTAGGGTCGCTTAGGTAAGTCTATTAGGGCTAGCAGTTTAGCCTAGTTATTCTAAAAGTAGTTAATAAATGGTCAGAGTCTCTAGTCTAAGTATTAATTTATAATCTCCATTTAATAGTCGGAATACAAATATAATAAGAATACTTTTAGTATTATAAGTTAAGAAGGCCACTAAATTAAGAACGGGAATACTATATCTCTAATTAACAATTTAGAGATATAGGATATATTTAAGGACAAAGATAGAGAGGAGGGTAATAGTATTATATTAGCAGGAGTACGACTACTTGAAGAGGAGATAGACAAGCTAATTATAATAGCACGGGAGGCGTTAGAACCGGTTGGGCTATAAGACAAAAGGTAACTAAGTTATATAAGAGATTATATACTTATACTTAGAACATAGGAACGTAGGAACGCGGGAACGCGGAAACGCAACGTACTAACGTACTAAACATATTTCCTAGGAGTTAGGTCGTATATTTAAAGGACTATAGTCCCTACCTAGATAGTTCTCTCTTTATAGTAAATCTTAAAACATAACTAAAGTTAATTTATTAAGCACTTACTTTACTAGTCGGAACTTATTATTTTATATTTACCTATATATCTAACCTATTAATAAGTCTACCATAGTACTTCTATAAGGCTTTATTATAACTCTAAATTATTAAATTAATTATAGTGTAAATAGTATAGACGTATCTTTATACCTAGAACTTATCGATTATATTATACTTTAACTAATTATATAGACTATATTATTAAGGGATAACAAGGTACTTATAGTAATCTTTTTAGAATAGAGCTAAAATAGAGCCCTAGAAAGGACTAAGGCTTGCCCTAAAGCAGATCTAAGGTAGTAGATATCCTAGAGCTCTAAACTCTATACCTAATTAGGAGGGAAGAAAGGATATTATATCGTTAGTGCGTAAGGTTAGCTAATTAGAGGTTTATATAATATCTTAGCGTTTTTAAACAGCTAGTATTAGCTACTAAATCTAAACTTCTAGTTATACCTTACCCTTTACCGCCGCTATTATCCTTACCGCCACCTTTTATACCTCCCTCCCTTAATATAACTATTTATCCTTTAGTATTATCCTTTATTAACTAATATAGGACAATTCTTCCCTATCTATATACCTGCTTTAGATAATATCCTTATTATTTTTTAAAAAAAATAACTTAAACGGAACTAACGCGTTAAGGAAAGTAGAAGTTAAGCTAAATAGTAAGTAATATATTCGGTATTACGCCTTAATAAAGGCACTTAAAAACGTAAAATACAAACGTTTCCAACATAGCGATAAGGGGAGGATATTTAAGAGAAGGACGGTAATAGGAATAACTAATACTACTATTATAATAAGGATAATAATAAGGATATAGACGAGAAGGAAGTATTAGAGATAGAGTTCGTCGCTATTAAGGCGACGATGGCGATAAGGATAGAAAGGTTAATAAGGATAATAAGTAGAGAATATAATTTAATATTAGTAGTATTCGCTACCTTTATCTCTACCTCCTTAATACTATATTTATACTAAGACTTACTATATATAGTATATATTTACTTTAAAGTTCTATAAAGCTCCTTAAGCTCCAGCTTTTATAAGGCTAGTGGTGTGGATTTAAGCGTAGATCCACTCCAGACTAGTCCAAAAAGATTACTAGGCATTTGCCTTTCCTAAGGAGTATCATCTACTAGAGGGATTAAATATTTTACCCAAGAAATTATTTGCTAGAACTGTCTCTACTAACGGGATTAGTTGTTTAATGCCTTGGCTCGTTCTAGAACCCAGGGTAGTTTTGGATAAATCTTATCGCAATAAGTCTTGGCATATCCAAAAAAAATTATCGCTTTCTTCTTCCTTACTATTGTATAAATATGGCTTTAGAAGTGGAATTAGAAGCTCTTAACTCTATTAACACCTCTAAATTAAAAAAATATAAGAGGTTGCTTAGCTCTTTTAATATAGGAGTATACCCGTCTACTAGGTAGTAATAAGCCCGTATAAAATAAAAACGCCTATCTTTTATTCTATTATAAACACTGCGCGGAATTATATGCTATATAGTTAACCTCTAACTTCTAAAACTACTTAATATTAAAGCATAGCATTACGGTTAAGCCTAAAACTAGTTATATAAAAGAAGTAATATAGGATTAATTAAAAGATCTTTACCTTAAAGTATTATCTTAAAATAAGACAGAAGAGCTAGATTTAGAAGTACTTTAAGCGATCCTAAATAAGGAAGTTATTAATAAGGCCCTCGTTACATTAATTATTATACAAAACTTACCATTTTAGATAATTAAGTGGCTAAAGTTTTACATTCTTCTATAGTTAATTAATCCTAAAACAGACGGCCATATAACTATAGCCTATCTAGCAGTTAGTAAAAAGATCTATAACTTATAGCTATTGTAAAAGGATATTATACAAAAGAGGCTGCAGTCTGCACTAATAAGTATTTATCTCTCCGTTAATATCTAGACCTTTTTAAATAATTACCTTCTCCTTATAATTTGCGGCTATTTTATTAATAGCTAGGAAAAGCTTATAAACGCTCTCCTTAGCCTTTATATAGCAGCCTTTTATAGTAGGGACAAGTAATAGAATACTCTCCTTTTAGTTCTTAAAGACTATAGGATTATATAAAAGCTGGGTGCTGTTATATCTAATAACCATACTATAAATAATAAGCTCTATTATATAATAAGCGACTAGCTTCTTTAGAAAGAGGGAATTAAATAGAATCCTGTCTACTAACGAATCCGCTATTAGGGTTATATTCTAAACCTTACTATATAGGCTTTCCTCTTTAAAAACTTAATTAGTTTTAATAATATTAAGTTATACAAAGAAAAAGGAAAAGATTTAGATCTAAAAGAGAAGAAAGAGAATAGTGATATATTTTAGAAACCTAGCGCACTTAGAAAGCTTTATAATATTACCGTATATTCCTATAGCTTAGCTAGTTATATAAGGGAGTTTAAAAGTCTTATAGGGAGAAGAATTCCACTTAATAATTATACAAGATAAAATAGCTAGTATTTTATACTTAGCGTAGCAATATAAAAAGAGTCTACTGTTAATATATATACTTAAAAAGGACTATCTTAATCTAAAGGACTAGGAGGCGCTTTATACAATAAAAAGCTTTCTTTAGATATTTTACTAGGTAACTCTAAAATGCTAGGGACATAAAGCAACGCTTAAGAATATACTCTTTATAATAGACGTTATAATTAAGCACTTTAATAAATCCTAGGTTAGTTTATCTCCTCTCTCTATTTTCTAATCTAGCTAATATAATATAATTAGAAAGAGTATATATCTAATAAGGAGTTCTCTAAACGCATTAGAAATACTTAGAATACCTTTAATAGGTATTACTATAAAACAAATAACTCGCCCCTTTACGCCGCTGCGCTAATTTTTTATCTAGTCCGTTATATAAAATATATTAAGCAGGTTTAAAAAAAGAAGTGGTATAAGCCTACACTTAAGAGCATTAAAGAGCTTTAGGAAAGATATTGGAATAGGTGTTCTATACCTAAAAGTATATTATTATATAAAAAGCTAGCTCTAGCTTAAGACCTTAATAAGTTTAATAAGATTGCCGAGGATCTTAATAGTATAATATTTTAACTGAAAAGTTAGGACGAGTATAAAGACTTTATCTCTAAGACGCTATATAAGATTTTAATAACTGCGCTTTAATAGTAGTCTTAAGAACAGTAATAAAAGCGCTAGCTACGGTTCTTGCTTATAGTAATTAAAATTCTCTTAATTCTAGCAATACGTAATAAGCTAGAAAAAGTCTTTTTAGAAGGACGTTATATAGTATTATAGGAGAGAATATAGATAGATTTTAAAACTCTTAAGAAAACAGAGTGTTTAAAGAATTGGTATTAGAGAAGAACTATAAGAGGAATAAGGGATTTTTCTTTAAGTATTTAGCTATTATATAGTTAGGGGGAGAGGTAGATAGGGACCTGTTCCTACTGTAATATCCGCAATATCCGCAATATCTGTAATATCTGCATATCTACCAAATTCTGCTAGATTCTAATAAATTCTTCTAAATTCTACTAAGTCCACCAAATTCTATCCTATTCTACTTAGTTGGGGTAGAAAAGCCCCGCATGGGGCACTTTTATCCTTATCGATTGTGATATTATATGCATTTTCTATTGGATAAAGGATATTTTATGCTCGCTTATTCGCATCATCCAAAACCACCCTGCTATGTCAGAAATTAGCGATGAGGTGCTGACTAAGCTCTGGACACATTGCGAGGTCAAGCTCTGCATGCAATCTATATAGACATCAACCGCATCTACTGCATCACGAATCAATCAATATTCATCGTCTGCGTCATCTCTATCATCAAATAGACCCTCAAGACACCTCCGCTGTGACCTTATGACCTTGTAATTCCAACATGCTAGAACCTCTCATTGGGTATCTTCTAGAAGAGTTCCAGAAACGGAGCTATTCCTTCTTCCGTAGCATGCGCTGTAGAAGTGCAGTAGCAGGAATGCACATTGCCAAAGCCCTCGTCAGCTTTAGTTGGTGGACATGGTGAGCTAGACCATTTAAAGTAGTGGACCTGAAAGCATGCATGAGGGGATTTTTTCAACCCAGCGGAGATGTCTCTTTTCAGAACACCCCCCAGCTTCACGCATTTGGTGATATAATCTAATTGAACCTTTTTTCAACCTTTTTCTAGTTGATTACACGGTAAGTAGGACTCCGAATTATATATCTCTCCTCGCTAACGATAGTATGTTGTCTGACTCCTCGTCTCTCCTCCGACTTGGCATTTCTATTGTAGTCTGAGTACATGATGGATTTTGTTTACAGGTACACCTCGCCCATAAAGACTCGCAGAATCTACGACACACAGGACGTGTGGTATTGATATATATAAGCGCATTCCATAATCCTTGCGAGGGTAACACAAGTGACTCTAAAAAATTAAGAGAAAAGCTGTGAGTGTCAGGGTGGACAAGGACGTAGGCACGGTTTGCGCTCGCAGGTATCTGCACCCGAGTTAGAGATGTTAATATAAATACGGGAAGAGAAAATTGGCTTGTATACCCAAGTGCAAATCAAAGCGACGAAGAAAAGGAGCGCGTATTGAGTATACCTGCGAGCTACATGGTTTTCAGGAACGACCGAGTGAGAGATACTGTCATGTGTATGGCTCGACTGTCCTCTCTCTATTGGACAAAATTCGATCTTGACTGGATCCATCGAAGGGGAGTCCATCCGCACTTTGATATCCATATCGTAGCATGAGGAACCTAGTTCGGTATTTTCTACATTTGTTGTCTTCCGGCTCCTAATTGGGTTTTGAATGAAGTGCTTCGGCGGTTGAATTGTCGAATTATGAAGCCGTCGGCGAGTCTGGTAGAGCTTTTTACCCACTAGGGCATAAATGGTAAAAGTAATAAGCATAAGGGCCCTATACGGGTAAGTATTAATGGATGATATCGGCTAGGGCTACTGACCACACTGGCGCGTAGAAAGTAGCTATGCGAAAGACTGCCCATTCTTTGCTAATTGAGCACCATATCTAAATAGACGTAAGCAGAATAACTTCCAAAGCTCTTCAAAGCGACTATCACACCGTAGCAGGCCCGTACATTCTTCCTTTTCCCTTTGTCTCTAGAGGCAGGTATATGATTGCTGGAATAAGCGGAATGCCATAGCACAACGCAAGGTACCTCCACTCGAGCTTCCTCAGGTCTGTTACGTTGTAGTTCTTGAAGATGCTGAGATAGACATTGGTTGCCATTGCTAGATTCCATAACGCATCAGCTGGTATGAACCTGTACACGAATTGTAAATGAGTGTCGGCTAGCAATATCTCACACCGGCATTGGACATGCGCACATCTGAATTAAAAAACTTTGTACCAGACATAGCGGAGACGTTCCTCCCGCGGTAATGCCAGATCTCGATATCATCGTTGCAACACTGCTAAATAGGTTTCCCCATGAAGCGTAGAAGACCAGACGATTTATCGGTTGGCGAAAATCTGGGCAAGACAGAAAAGTGCCGACGATAAACAGAGTCCCGATGATCGAGAGCGATGAGCTGACTCTTGTAGTCACCTCTATCGCCCGCAGCTGCTTTTCGGAAAAATCCATTGCTGGCAATGCAGCATATGGGAGAGCAGATCTGCGACCTTGCGAAATATCAGCGGTATGCACGGTGGAGTAAGCTAGAGGGCACATACACCAGTGGAATGGAAATAAAGCAATCCAAGAAGTTCCAACCTAAGAGACGAAGAAGGTCATATTCGAGAAAATGTGGTCATGCGGCCTCCTAAATGTGGGGAACGAGAGAACTAGGGGAGCACAAGCGGGCTGGACTAGAGATCTATAAATGCGGGGAATGCATCATGTAGGTGAATGTCAAATAGTTTCAAGGAACAACCCGTTGTACTGGTAAGACGAGACATTAGACAGGTGTTTCTGGCAGAATACCTGCTCAACACCTGCCCGAATCAGTATGACCCTTGCTCTCATCCTTGCCCCATTATATAAGGCTTTTACAGTAAAATAAGGTAGCTTATATAACTCACGCTAAGGAGGTATATAGTGGATTAGTTGTAATGCCTGGTAGATATATACTAATAGTATAATACCTGCCGTAAGAGGAGTAGTTTATTTTGTAATTCCCGCAGCGATAAAGCTATTTAAGCCTTACGCCCCCGGGAGGGGAGGGGGCGCGAGAGAGAGTCGCGATGACGCGATTGCGAAAGAGCTCGCCTACCCTTTCTCTTACTACCTTATAATTTAATAACTTTATATTATGCTTCTGAATTATTAGTTACCACTTATAAATTTCAATGTGTCCAAGAGTCAGCGTCGCTGCCAAGAGGCTGATAACGTAAGCAGCCAGCGAGCTTAGAGAATTGTGACAGTCAGTCAGCTATAAGACTGCAGCTAGCTGACAGATCGCTGCCTTGGTGGTAAGATTTGGTGGTAAGTTAAAGCTTTTGGTAGAAGTTAAGGATATTTAAATCTTTGACTGAGATTATACGCCAAGCAATAAGAAACCCATGGGAATCTCTCTATTGGAATTACAAGGTCATAAGGTCACAGCGGAGGTGTCTTAAGGGTCTATTTAATGATAGAGATGACGCAGACGATGAATATTGATTGATTTGTGATGCAGTAGATACGGTTGATGTCTATGTAGATTGCATACAGAGCTTGACCTCGCAATGTGTCTAGAGCTTAGTTAGCACCTCATCACTAATTTCTGACACTCCCCCATGCTAACGACGCTCTCCTCGTCTGTCCTAAATAGGCAATTATGAAGCTATTCCTAAATACCTTGTAAGTGCCATTTGGCCTATGTACAGAGGGAAAACCTATAGTAGGCGAAAAACCTCTGTAACTTGCCCCATCTCCGTCCGTTACCGTCTCCGTTAGTTACCGATTCCTAGCGTTATACAGTGCTTCGTAAATTGGTCAATCAGTAGCTGTTTTGTAAGTATATCTCCCGGCTAATCTTTGCTTAGTATATATACTACTTTAAGTTAACCTCGCTGAACCATGTTGTTTTGTACAAAGAGGTATTGAGTTTTAATATACTTAGCTTTCTGGTAATATTTTGTGTTATATAAAAGGTTAACTATACCCTTATTGTCACAGTAGAGCGTAGGGATAAAAGGGTTATTGTTATCTCTCTCTTCTAGATCTCTTGTTAGCTTCTTAAGCTATACTGCTAACCTTGCTCCTTTTGATGCCGCTATAATCTCTGCTTCTATTAAGCTTAATACCGTTGACTTCTGCCTTTAAGCTATCTAGATTACTGCTCCCCTATAGTATATAACTGCTATGCCTTGGAATAATATCCGATTGTGTTTTATTCCCTATGTAGCATTAGTAAAGATATTGTAACCAATAGGTAACATAAGCTTATATAGAGGAAGGTAGACTACTTAACTTAAGTAGGTAATTCCTGTTTTAAGAGTGCCGTTTAGATATCATAGTAGCTGCTTACTTAAGCGGTAATGCGATTCTTCTAGTGCTGCTATAAACCTAGCTAACTGATCGATAGCGTAGCTGGTATTAGGACGTGTGTAGTTTAAGAGGTAGATTGTAGAGCCAATAATCTGCTAGTATACTATTGCATCGTCGTACTTAAGGAGGCTTTTAATATTGGGCTTTAGGACAGTACCTATTAGTATTAGTAGCTTAGCTAGATTATAGTTGTCTATTTTTAGCCGTTTAAGTAGCTTCTTAGTATACATCGTCTGATGTAGCTTAAGGGTTTAGTTCGTATAATCTCGCTTAATTTGGAAGCCTATAAATACTTCTATAGGACCTAGGTCTTTGCATTTCTATTCTCTTAAGATTCTTATCTTTGTGATATTAAGGTATTAGCGCTTTCTTATAATTAGCATATTATTAATAAATAGTAAGATATATACTTCATTTCCTATAAAGAGATTAGGGTTAGTATTAGCTGCTTTTAAACCTATACTCTTAAAGAACTTTTTAACCATCTAAAACCATTCTCTTAGTGCCTGCTTTAGGCCGTAAAGTAACTTATTTAGCTTTAAGTAGATGTCTTTTACGCCCTTAAGCTTAGGTTTGAAGTCTCTTAATAGGTTAGAAATCTGCATATAAATCTATTCTTATAACGGCGGGTTCAAGAATGCAGTTTTAATGTTAATATGGTCAAGCTCAAGGTTCTCAACTGCCACCTTTACCATCAGAAACCTAAAGGTGTCATATTATATAACAGACGCAAATGTTTTAAAATAATTAATATTGGGGGTCTGCTTATCTCCCTAAATATACAGTCTTACCTTCTTGCGAATTACTTCTCCCTTAGTATTATACTTGTGCTTTAGAACTAGCTTACTTAGGAGTAATAACCTTCCTTCTAGTACTCTCCCCCTTATAATAGTATAGGTGTGCATCCTCT
>Ga0307507_10002709_pt1 | contig 36379 bp, 10 predicted proteins | sample 7_EM_MG_FD_207223 | JGI IMG/M metagenome (GOLD analysis project Ga0307507, IMG submission 207223) | Populus trichocarpa ectomycorrhiza microbial communities from riparian zone in the Pacific Northwest, United States - 7_EM | ecosystem: Host-associated > Plants > Roots > Unclassified | place...
ATATAATAGTTAAATATATAGCATATAACTTTACCTTAATTGCATGTTAAGAAATATATAGTTACCTTTTAAAGTTACTAAGTAGGTTAATTGCGTGTTAAGAAATATATAGTTAGCTTTTAAAGTTGTTAAGTTAGTTAATTGCATGTTAAGTTAGTTAAATTATGTGTTAAGTTAGTTAATTGTATATTAAGTTAGTTAAATTGCGTGTTAAGTTGGTTAATTGCATGTTAAGTTAGTTAAATTGCGTGTTAAGTTGGTTAATTACGTGTTAAGTTAGTTGAATTGCGTGTTAAGTTGGTCAATTACATGTCAAGTTGGTTGAATTGCGTGTCAAGTTGGTTAATTGCGTGTCGAGTTGATCAAATTGTATGTTAATTACGCGAAACGCGAAAATCAAAGTCTACTTAAATCTCATCCTGCGAATATTTTCCCGATGAGGCGAGCTGTAGCTCTATAAGAGACAATCGCATACAATTTAGTCTTAGCAGCTATTTGGCTGATAACCAGAGAGTCTCTAGGTTAGAGCTGTAGCTCTTAGGCGAGCCGTAGCTCTAAGGCGAGCCGTAGCTCTATAAGAGATAATCGCATATAATTTAGTCTTGGCAGCCCTTTGGCTGATAACTAGAGAGTCTCCGGGTCGGGCCGTAGCCCTTAGTAAGCTATAGCTTATAATGAGATCGCGTACAATCTATACAAGCTGTAGCTCTAAGAGACAATTGCTTACAATTTAGTCTTGGCAGCTCTCTAGCTGCTAACCGGAGAGTCTCTAGGTTGGGCCGTAGCCCTTAGTAAGCCGTAGCTTACAAGATCACATAGGATCTTAGAGCAGAAGCTCTTTATATCTCTTTAAGGACGTTTAACCTTCTAAGCTTTGTTAATGGGACCTCTATAGCAAGTAAACCGCGGTTAGCCTAAAGAGCATTACTAATCTCCTTAGAAGGTAATCGCGTCCGATCTAGTCTCCCTTCTCCCATCTATATTTTATTAACCGTTATTAGCGGACGCGATCCCAGATATCTGCTAATATACCTACTTATTACAGCGAACTGATCAGCCTAGGTAAGAGGGAAAGGATTAAGAATTCCTTTTTCTCCTAATCCGTATTCTAATAAACCTTTATATACGGATGCGATCTGCTAGGCGTCTGCTGGTATACCTACTGTGTTACAGTGAACGCAATCGTCCTAGGTAAAAGTGGAGGATCGTAAAATATGAAATTGCTTAATGGTAGCTAGCCCTTGGCTTACTACTAGCTACTACCCGCAAGGGTATAGGATTGGTTCAAATATAAGGCTATTGCCTAGGTGTACGGTAGGGAGCAGGTAAGCCGAGTATAAGTTATAAGGAGAGTCGATAGAAGAGGACGATATAGTAAAGAGTAGGTATGGCAATACCTTGTATAGAGACGAACCGATAAGGAGGGAAAGGGCTGTAGGCCTAAGAAGCTTATAAGGAGGTACTAAGGGCTAGCCGAAGGCTAGCCTTAGTAGCTCCTAAGAGCCCCTAGGCGTACACCTAAGTAAGGGGCCAAAAGATCCCTTATAGGTTTAATATAAGCAGAGTAATAAACTATATAATCTTTAAAGTAGCGCATAGCCTAATACTTAGGATAATTAAGCGGATGTAAGTAGGATATAAAGGGTAGCTTAGGGAAATGGACAGAGCGTTTGGGACTTATAATTAACTAACAGCGAAAATAGGGTAAGAAGTAACGAACTAGTATATATATCCCTTTAGTTTAGTTCCCGCAGGGTTTAAATTATATATTATTTAGAGGCAAAATAGCGCCTTAGCAATGTTAACTAGATAACCCTTAATGTATTTAATGTGTCCATTTTTATTATTCCGACCTACTATATCACCCTTCTTGTTCGCTACTAATTTATAAGCTTTAGGCGTTCTCTTTACTTATATACTTTAAATAAAACTAGGGTCTAACAATAAGCAAGCTATAAGAACCTAGAGGAATAAACTATTGTTTTATTATTGGTATTAACTAGGCTCTTTATATATGCGTTATAAGTTAGTTAGATTAGCCTAAGTAATACCCACTAAAGAATTTATCCTCCTGCTTACGCTAATAGCTTATTACTATTTACTATTAATTTCTTATTCGTCTTTTACATCTACTCTTTTAAGTTTAGTCCTTTCCCTTTATAGTTGCTATTTTAGTATTTATTGATTTTGGGGAGAAATATGCGATTCTTTAGTAGCTTTAGAAAATAAATACGCCATCTTGTGGCTTAAGAATTAGGTAATATTAAAAGCTTTAAATTCCTAAGCACAAGTCCTTAATTCTATTAATTTGATTGGTTACCTCTTATCGATAACTATAGGGCCCATTTCAACGTTATAAGGAATATATTAATATGCACTATTTAATAGAAGAGAACCCTTTATCGTGGCCGTGATATATATAATAATACAATTTATAAAATAACTCCTAAAATACCTGTAACGGAATCCCCCAGGAGGTACATATCAGATAAGACAGTAGGAGGTTTTATTAATGTCCTGCCTATGTCCTATATATATTCCAGAAGAGATATAGTTAGATAGACAGGGGCGAAAGGTTTTACTAGTGTCTTAGAAGGTTTATATAGGAAGCTAGTTCTCCTCTAGAGAAGAACCAGCAATTAGTCTCTAAATAGAAGTGGTTAGAAGTATTATCCTTTAATATATAAAACTTATTTTATCTTTAACTTACCTTTAACTTACCTTCTACTTACCTATAACACTGTTAATTAGATAATTATATATTCTGGTTAAGTTAGCCTCTTATAATTCTAATTACTTACAATCCGTTAGGAACGTACGGCTATTAATTAACAATAACAGGCCATACTCCTTTACCCTATAAAGCAACGCCCTTACCTTAAGAGGCTTAGAGAGTCTCTTTAGAGGAGCGCATTCCCTCTACTTATAAAGGAGTAGACTAGGAAGCTACGGCTAGTCCGTCTAACCTTCCAAAACCTTTAGAAACAATTACCGCTAGGGAGTTATTAGAGCAGTCACTACGCGAGACCCTATAAAAGACAAAGGAGTTAGAGATATAATTAAGATAAGCATATTAAGACTATTAAGGATAATTATAAGAATAATTGGGAGAAGTATAGACACCCTAGATATAAAGCGGACTTAGAGGGGCAACGCTATACTACTCTATAATGTTAGATAAACCTAAATTCCGTATAAAGGAACCTAATAAGTATAATAGTGATAGTCTTAGGAACTATAATTGTTTTATCCATTAATGCGAAACTAAGTTTTGGCTAGATCCAAAACGTTACTCTAATAAGTATAATTAGATACTGATTGCTTCTACCTTCCTATGTAGCACCGTTAAGAGTTTATAGACACGCTATGAAAAGAAACTTACTATACCCCTTAAATTTAGCGAACTTAAGTCTTGGTTGGTTAATTAGGTCCAAGACACTACTAATTAAGGGATGGATTATAACTAGCAATACCATAATGCTAAACAGCGAGAAGGCTAGAATGTAGTCCAGTTTATAAACTACTTGGAAGAGCTAGAGGATAATATACCCTACTTAGACCTGTGGGATAACGCTATATAACTTTATTAGCTACTTGCTAAGTTACAACCTAAGATTTAATAGGCTATATAGGAGAAGGGCGAAATTCCTACCTTTTAAGAAAAGCTTATCTCTAAAGCTATTTAGATTAAGAACGCTAAAAGAGACTATTTAGGCAAGTGAAAGGAATAAGACGCCAATAATAAAGAGCGTAGAACTAGACCTAGCTTTAATAAAAGGGGTAAATCCCAACCTAACCACTCTGCAGAAGGATAACGCGGGTGGGCTTCGCAACCCTAGAGCAACGCTGGTTAACCCTAGAATGATAATAGGCAGAAACTGTGGAACTAAGAGTCATGCAGCTGTTATAACTGCGGCAAGAAAGGCTATATACAGCGCTTCTGCTAATAGAAGAAGCAAGAGGATGCTTAATTGGGAAAAGAGAGAGCCTAGTAGATCTTTACTCCCTTACACTAGGCTAGCAAGAGAAGGAGGGAGTAAGCTGCCGTATAGTTATTCCCGTCTCTATTTAAGTTAATAATAAATAGGTAACGCGAGACTGCCTTATAGACAGTGGCGTAACCATAGGGTTTATTTCTTAATTACTAGTAAAGGAATTGGATTTAGACCTTAGTGGCTTGCAGGTGCGCACCGTTTGAAGTATTAGAGGCCATTAGATTCCGTGCTATAGGGAATAAACTTTTTCTATGGCTAGCTAGGACCGTGATGGTCTATAGGATATGTAGGAGATATGCTTCTACGCTGCAGAAATTAAGGGGTATAACCTTGTTTTGGGATACCTATGGCTTTAATAAGTTAATTTAGATATTAATTGGCCTTTGGCCTTGTATTAATACCAGAAGTTTTAACCGTATATTATGGTTAAAGATTAAAAGACTTTCTTAAACCATATACAAGAGGAAGGGTGGGCGTATACTATATATACTACTCTTAACGCTAAGAATGGGGACATAGGGTATTTATTTTTGGATATTTAGCTATACGCAGTTAAGGAACTAGAGATTCTATAGAAATATATAGACCTAAAGGATATTGTTAATAAGGAAGCTGCGTATACCTTACCTAACCCTATATTAGTAGAGTATAAAATAGATATAGGAGATAAGGAACCTCCTTTTAAACCACTATATAACCTATTAGAAAACGAGCTGGCAGTATTACGTTAGTATATAGTAAACAATTTTTAGAGAGGATAGATTTGGCCTTTTATAAGCTAGGTAGGGGTACTAATTATATTTATACCTAAGAAGGATAAGACCCTTCGCCTCTATATTAACTATTAGGCACTAAATAAGATTACTATAAAGAATTGCTACCTACTACTCTTAATAGGGGAGCTTATTAATAGGCTATTAGGTGTAAAGATATTTATAAAATTAGATCTAAAGGATATATATTATTAAATCCGGATTAAAGCCGGCGATAAATAGAAAACGGCGTTCTAAATATAGTATAGCCACTTTAAGTACCTAGTGATGCTATTTAGGCTTACTAATATACTGGCGACATTTTAGGCCTATATTAATAAGGTATTATTAGGCCTGTTAGATATAATATATATGGTCTACCTTAATAATATTATAGTTTACTCTAATAACTATAAAGCATATATGTACTATATACGAATGGTACTAAAAAGATTGTAGGAATATAAGCTCTATATAAACCTAAAAAAAATACTTGTTTTATATTACTAGCATTAATTTTCTAGGCTTTATTATTAGCGTTAATAGAGTGTTAATGGAGAAAAGCTGGGTAGACGCTATTAGGAAATAGCCATACCCTATAATATTTAGGGAAGTATAGGTTTTTATAGGCACGGCGAACTTCTACTAAAGGTTTATTGTTTATTACTTATAAGTAATGCTCCTAATTACTAATCTACTAAAGGGATTTAAGGATGGCAAGAAGTTAGGACTCTTTATATTTGGGGAAGCTGCTAAGTAGGCTATAGACTAGTTAAAGAATTTGTTTATATTGGCGCCTATCCTAATATACTTCTGCTAGGAGCTATGTATATACCTTAAAACGGATACATCCGGCTTTGCCCTAGGGGCAATTATATCTTAATTAAAAGACGGAGAATGGTATCCTATAGTGTTTTAGTTAAGGAAAATAACCCCTATAAAGTAGTGTTATATAATATATAACCAGGAGCTGCTCGCAATAGTTATAGTAATAAAGCACTAGCGATATTATTATATGGGAAGTAATTATCCTATTAAAGTCCTTATAGACTATAATAACTTAGAATACTTTATAACTATAAAGGTGTTAAGCGGTTAACAAGCTAGATGGGCAAAGGCACTATTATAGTATAACTTTAAAATTATATACCGCCTAGGAAAGATAAATCCCGCTAATAGGTTATTAAGATGTCTAGATTATAAGACTAGGAGAATCTAGAATAGTATAGGGGAAATAATTTCTATATTGCAAAATTTGCTTAGGAAGAAAGAAGAATCTTTCCCTAGAATTATAGAATTCTGCAGTAGGGTAGAGGTCCTAGCAATATAGCTATAAAGCACTATAATAATAGGGCTGTAGGATATAATAATAATAATTCTTTGATTAACGTCTGATACGGATCCTACTGGCCTACGCAGACTACTCCGTCACAGGGGGAAAACTTGTAGTTTACATAAAGAAAACCCTGCAGTTGGGTTGGGGGAGGAAAAACCCTATAAGCCACCTTAGTAGGATGAAAAACCCCAGCTTGCCATGTCCGTCCGTAGCAGCGGCCCTACAGGCCTACGGCTACGTCCTGTCCTCCTTGGATGTTCAAACTCCTTGGGAACCACTGCTTCCTCCTCTAGCTTATCCAAGCTGGGGTTTACTACGTCCCAGCTAGGCCTTGCCAATTGATTGTTGTGTTGTTGTTATTGTTTCCCATATCTTGGCCATCCCCTATGTGCTATCTCTTGTTTGACCATTGCCATATACGCCATGCCTCCCCCCCCCCCTAAGGCCTATCGAAGGCGTAAGGGGGATTCATCCGTTCTACCCTCCTAATACCAAAAGATAAAAGCGGGATGTGTACCTGGGTATCTTTTGCGCCTAGGCCCCAGTCACTAGGCCCTCTCTAAGGGCACCACTCCGTCAAGAGGAGACAAGGAAAACCATACGGGGTTATCCGGCTGACGGTTTCAGTAGTATTACGGCAGTACGGCGAGTGACCGCATGCTCCGCGGGCGATCGCCCTGGGGGTTAGGAGGGGCCGTATATTTGCTCGTTCGTCTGTTCGTTCGCTCGTTCGTCAATGTGAGAGGTCGTCGATGCTTTCTATTAGGGGTCGGGGGATGCTATCGAATGCTGCGCATCCATGTTGGATCGTACAGGTGCCTTGATAGGAGAACAGTGTGGTAGCTGTTATCGTGAAGGGGTACCAACAGTGGTGGTTTTCGAGATCTCACCATCTGAAAATTTTTCACCACCGCCCCAACGCTCACAACCACCACCAGGTCCTATCGCACGCTGTGCGACGTCTCTGCGTTGGCTCTGAGTCTGAACTTCGAAGACCCAGGTTCGTAGCCGTCACCACGTACAGGTGCAGAGTCCGTTTTCGACGGCCGGGCTGTAGGATATAGTTATGGACTAGGTTATAGACTAAGCAAATATTATAAAGTTAGCGTACCCTAGAATTAGTGAGAATTCTATGGGATATACTAGGGGTATTATGGTATCTTTAACTTAATGGCGTACTAGCTGCGAGTTTCTGGATCTAGAGGGGATAGGCGAGATGCCTATCTATAGCATGGTATACTATATAACGGTAAGAGAATCTACTGGCACTAATAGTTTAAAATGTCTTGTGCTACGTCTAGGGTCTATAATAGCGGCGGGCAAAATGGAAATAAGCAATCTATACAAAACCTTTCTAGATCTTTTTCTTTAAGTATAATAAAGGGACGCCTTTATTTCTAGGAAGAGGTAGAAAGATATAGTAGAGACTAACTTGGCCGGAGTTACTAAGAAGCTATAGTAGCAAGACTAAAAGGGTCTGTTGCGCTTTAAGGGTGCTGTATATGTCCTAAAGGACCAAACGGTTTAAGATAAAATTTTAAAGGTTTTTTATAATAACCCTTTTAGGGGTTACTATAGTGCTAACAGGACCCTTAAGGCCGTTTAAAAGAAATACTTTTAGGATAGAATATCTAAAGAAGTTAAGGACTATATATTAAGATATAATATATGCTAAAGGGTATAGATACCTAGGTATTACCTATATAGTAAGTTATTAGTGCTTCCTATTCTATAGAGACCCATATTAGAATTAATAATAGATTTTATAATAGGCTTACCCCCTACTAAAATAAGAACTAGAGAGATTGCTAACACTATCCTAGTAATTATTAATAGATATACAAAGTTTTTAAGGTACTTTACTATTTTAATAATAATTATAGTAGCAGAACTAGCAGACCTGTTTTTAGAGCGGTAGCTCCTATTTAGCACGCTAAGGGGAATTATATCTGATAGAGGTACCGTATTTAATAGCTCATTTTAGTCTTTATTCTATCTCTTATTAAAGATACAGTAAAGGATAAGCACTACCTTTTACTTATAAATAGATAGGCAAACAGAGTGTTTAAATACATTATTAGAACACTACCTTTACTACTATATTAATTATTAACAGGATAATTGGCCATTATGGTTAGCTCTGGCGCAATATATATATAATATAAGCATTTATAGCAGTATAAAAATAACCCCTTATAAAGCACTGTTTAGGGTAAAAGTAAATAACCCCTAGAATGTTAAGGATATTATTCCTAAAAAAGAGGTACTAGTAGCGTCTAAGAGAATTAAGCAAATAAGAATTCGTAGAGAAGAACTTAAAAAGCACTTACTAGACGCCTAGGCTATATAAAAAAGGTACTATAATGAGGGATATATACTTAAAGAATTTAAAATAGGAGACGAAGTCTTACTATTTATAAAAAATATCCGGATGAAATATATTAAGAAGAAGCTGGACTATAGGTAGCTTAGACCCTTTAAGGTAGTTAGGAAAACTAAAGGAAATTAAGCCTATAAATTAGAATTGCTGAAATTATATCTAATATATCCTATATTTTATGTTTCCTTATTAAAGTTATACTGGAGAAGAGATAGTATGGAACCACCCCTACTTAGTAAAATTAATAGGGAACTAGAATAGAATATAGAAGACATTCTAGACTAAAGATAGCGTTAGAAGAAACATGAATTCTTGGTTTATTAGGAAGGATACTCTTAAGCGTATAATAGTTGGGAACCTAAGGAGTACCTTTAGCCAGGATATAATATAGTAATTAAAACTTTCCTAAAGACTATAAATTAGGATTCAGCAACGGTTCTAGATATACTATAGGTAAGATAATAGGGAAGACCCTATAAATTAAAACTATAAGGTTAAGTATAGGCATTAGAAATAGGAATATTTTGCTATTATAATAGGGATCCTAGAATCCCATAAGAGAAAGCTATAGGGATCTATATAAGAACTACTAGGGATACTGTCTAAAGAAGACGCTGTTTAAGAATAAGCAGTAGCATTAGAAGAAGGGGCCCTAAGGATTTAGAAGAGTTCCCTAGGGATAAAAGGAGAGTATCCGGTCTAATACTAGAGATATGTAGTAGAGTTAATAATATAAAGAGGACTAAAAAGATACAGAGTAAAGATTTAGAAATGTTAAGAAATTATAAAGCACCTATAAGAACACTACCCGTTTATTATATATAGAGATTATAGCGGTATGCTGCTCTTATATAGACTATTACTAAAAATAAGAATAGAGGTATTCCTAAAGTATAAAGTTAATTCCTAGTACTAGGGCATCCTAGAGGTACTAGAGAGGCACCCTATAAAGCTATCCTATAAGAAGAAAGAAAGAATAAGATAATAACTTAAATACTAAAAGTAGTAATGGGAGCCTCCTCCTCTATCTTAACATTATTGTTAGTAGTATTATTAACACTCCTATCCCTAGAAGCATTAGTATTCTTACTAATATTCTTCTTAGAGTGGTAAGAACTAGACGGACTACTATAACTAGGGGACTAGTAGGGAGAATGTTTATCTTGTTACTATCCTTAGTATTATCCCTAGGCTTTAAATTGGCATCTAGGCTGGGATTAGAAAGTTAATAACTAAAGAGTTAGCATAGTTTTTAAACATATTACTAAGGAGACTTACTTAGCTAGAAAGGCCCACGTAAGAGTGCGAATGTTATTATTTATAAAAACGAGCTGCTTATATATACGCTCCTAGACACTATATATCTGAGATTGCTGTGTCTCTATAGCAGTAGAAACCCTTATTAAATTAAAAAGGCTGTAAGTAATAGAAGACACCTTTTATCCCTATCTATTACTATTTTAATACAGACAGAAATCCCTAATGGCGTGTTAGAGCTGGCGAGCCTTATATATATAAACAGCGGGGATCTAATATAGTTAGTGAAGTCCAAAATAGGATAGAATGGGAAATACTAGAATATAGGTCTTTTTCCAGCTATAATAGTGGGAATACTTGGATCTGTTTTTACTAGAGTGTGGTATTTTATAGGCGTAGGACGGGTCTAATATAAGCGCGTGAACGTAATAACGGCAGCACTTTAGAAAAACCACTATAGGAGTAATAGAAGTGGTCTATAATGCTAATAGAGCAGGGATAACGCCGCCGCTAGTTTAGGGACGTGTAGTATAATTATGAGCTATTATAAGAGAATACTATGGGAAGTTAGTATTATTAAAGAGATGAAATGGGGATCCTATTACCTATAGATATATTATAAGAAGAGAACAGAGTAGTGGAAGAAAGAATAGCTGGAGATGTGAAAGCTAAGATATAATAAAAACGGTCTACTAAAAGGTAAGATAAATGGTGTTATTAATAGAAAGACGTATAAGAGATAATAGCTTATAAACTAAAAGAAATTAATATTAAGACGTTATTATTAAGACCTATTTTAGGTAAATAGGGATAGTGGCTAATTAACGCGTTATATAGGACAACCCCTGGATTAGCTTATAATAAATTCTTATAATAAGGAAGGTAAATCCTATTTAATTTTTATTATTATTATTAAAGTTCCATTGTGAAGGCACCATAAGAGCTATAGTGGAAGAAGAGTAGAGGAATAGAAAAATAAAGTAAGGTTCTACGCTAGTAAAGAACCGGCGATAAGCTGTATTATAGAGTACCTTTCTACTAAAGAACTTCCCTAGTGGTTTTAGCCGGAACTCCATAAGAGATTATTAAAAGGCGAAGTCTTAGAGGACTAAGACCCTTAAAGGGGAGGCAATTATAACGGAATCCCCCAGGAGGTATATATTAGATAAGATAGCAGGAGGTTTTATTAATATCCTGCCTACGTCCTATATATATTCCAGAAGAGACATAGTTAGATAGATAGGGGCAAAAGGTTTTACTAGTGTCTTAGAAGGTTTATATAGGAAGCTGGTTCTCCTCTAGAGAAAAACTAGCAATTAGTCTCTAAATGGAAGTGGTTAGAAGCATTGTCCTTTAATACGTAAAACTTATTCTATCTTTGACTTACCTTTAACTCACCTTCTACTTACCTGTGACACTGTTGATTAGATAATCATACGTTCTGGTTAAGTTGGCCTCTTACAATACCAAAGTAGAAAGGCAATTTATATTAAAGCCAAGCCGATTAATTAAAGCTTTTAGGCTGTATATTGGACGATGCTTCGCTTGCTAATTATTTTATTTAAGCAGATTGTGCTAGTGGCAAGGCCTTATGGTATAGCACAGCCGTAGTTACAGAAACCGAACTAGGTAGTACCAATATAGATAACGGCACCGTTGCTAGAACAAGGGAAGTATATACTTAAAGCTATCGGTGCGGTACTAATACTAGTGCTACTAATTAGAGCAGTAGCCGTATTCGTAATAATAAGGGTTATAAACGATATTAGAGCTATAGCTGTAGAGGATATACCTAGAGTACCTAGGTTAGAGGTTGTCGTAGGTGTAGAAACGGCGCTAGCAGTAGTAAAGGAGGCAACCCCGCTAGCCAAACCCAGAGTTTCTACTCTAGCGCCTATCTTAGTTATAAAAGCACAGTTCTCACTAAGAGAAGTACTAATATCCGCTGCCTGTTGAGTCTTAACAGAGTTACTAGGATTTGGGAATTGGTAGTTGAAATTTTCGGGAATATTGCAGGTCTTAAAAGGAATGTTAGTAATAAATATATCCGGAAGCTTCTCTATGACCGAGTTATTATTACCGCCACCAGTTACCGTAATTAGTGCATAGTTTATATATATCTCGCGATTGCCGACCTTATTAAACTATATCTAGCCTAGAGTATATTAACTATTTGGCATGCTTTTAGGAAGCATATACTAGAAAACAGCGGCACTATTACCGTTTGTATTGGCGACAAGTTTTCCTATTATATTTAAAGGGCAACCGCCAATAATGCTATAAATAACTTTCTACTAACTATTTTTCGTAGGCTCCTTATTTAAGGTAACACTAACCTAGTAGGAGCCCCTACTATAGACCGCACTACTAATAAAACTAAGCTCTTAAGGAACTCCCACTTTAATATTGTTTATCTCTAAAATATTATAAACACCAGTGCGCTGCTTACAGGGGTAATCGTCTCCTATATTATTAAGGGGATTATTATTAAGAGTATCTTTGCCATACAGCATAGGTTTGTTTAACTTTATATACGCGTTAACTAAGGCGAAGAGTGTAAGGGCCATAGTGGCTAAGGTAGTTGGTGCTAATATTATCTTAAGTTATAAAGAGAGCGTAATATAAAGATCGAGTAGACTATTGCTAAAAAATCGCCAGACCAGCTAAGCGATACAAGAACTTTTATTAAATAGGTGTTTGCGTCTTAACGGGTCGTTATTAAAGATGTAATACCCTAGAAATACGTTAGAATTAAAAGGAGTAAGCGTTACTAAAGAGAGAAGGATTGACGAGCACTAAGAATATTTTTTAGTACGCTGAGGACTGACTCGAAAAGTATTTTAGGCTGTCCTACCCGTATATATAGAGTAAAAGTATCTTAGGTACTAGAAAACGTAGTAAGGAGGCGTGTTAAAAATAGAGGTAGAAATATAAACGGAGGTATTAATAGAGGCAGTTTTCTAGGCAATCGGCCTAGGTATATTTGTTTAGTATAGCCACTAACGAAGTTTTATCTAGCTATACTCCTTAAGCACAGTATAGTATATAGCAAAATCCGGCTTCCTCTTATATAGTTTAAAGGTAATTAATAAGTCCTTGCTTAACTATCCCCAAGATTAATAAAAATCTAAATTAGAACTTCCGCACGCTATTACTCCTCTTTAACCCTATAAAATCGAACATAGAGGGACGTCTCTTTGTAATAACTAAGTGGTACTTTATCTGCCATCCTTTGATTTGCGGTACATCGCCGTCCTAGTAGCCATCGGCAGGGAATATATATTTATTAGATTAGGTAACGTGATAAATAGACTATAAGGTACAAGACGACGAAAGTGTAGAAGATATTTTATGGTTTAGTTAAAATCCGGTTTCTTAAGTATAATACATTCAATATATATATAAGTGAGATTGGGCTAATAAGAAATGAGCCAAATTAATAACCTAATATATATAGGGGCCCCCGCAAGCTTCTTTATTACTACAGTCAAAACTCTTTAGTACGATATCTGGTTACAACGATATACTCTATATTACGATCTACAAGCCTTAATCAAATTTTTTTTGGTGTATTTTACGATAATCTGACTTTTTACGATATTGTTAAGTTCTCTACACCAAAATCGGTATAGCCAGTATTTTATTAAGTAAATTTGGGCTTTCCTTACCGCTAAATCAGCCATTAAAATCCATCCTATAATAATTAAATTTTATTAAAACCACCTTCGGATCTTACTCTCCATACTTAACTCTACCTTATTTAATATAGTAAGACATAAAAATCTTAATAGGCGTTGCCGTCACGGTATTTCCGATTATAAGCGCCAAAAATCCGTACCTACCACCTTAAACAGCCTAAGGATTTAACTGAAGATATTATTAAGCATATAGCAGAGCTCTATATAAGGCCTAATCGCAATGTAGAAATAGATAAGGGCGAATCTAAATAACCTTAAATTAAGCTTAATAAGGCCTTATAGGCCTTATAAAAGCTTCGTCCGTATAAGGAATAACAGGAAAACGGCAAGAGAGACTTAATTATAAGCCTTATAAAGCACGAACATTAAATTTAAGGGCAACGAAATTGCAATACCAAACAGACGTCGATTACGACTTTTTTTAGTGTAGCTAATCGGTAAATACATAAGATCATAATATCATTACCTAATTTTGAATTTGGGTGTATTTGACATACAAATACTGAATACAACGATACCTTTGGTATAACGATACGGCTGGCCGTACAAGTCGTATCGTACTAACCAGTTTTGACTGTAAAAAGGTCTAGCCGTTATAATGTTATAACTATGCGTTAAATAAGGCTAACAAGTTTTATATTTGGTCTGGCTAACTAGAGGAAGTTTAGGTCTAGGTGCGTTGATTTAGTAAATGCGTAGGTTACTAAGGTATAATTAGTTACTAGAGATAGATCTAGTTTATTAATAAAGAGAAATTTAATGGGACGACTTGTAGTCTAAAGCACCTTAGCAAGTCTCCTTAAACGTCTTACTTTTTTTGCTTATTAATCTTCTCCTCCTAGAGCTGGTTATTCTTTTCTACGATTTTTTACACTCGCCTGTCGTAATAAGGGGATTCAATTTCTTTATATTCGGTTTAATGGCGGAGTCTCTTATATAAGTAGCTATAGAGATTATTAATAAAGCCTATAGGGACTCGTTAATTTTGTTTTAAAAGAATATATATTTATAAGCGGTAAAAGAAAAGGGTAAGTGTATAAACCAGGGACATAGAAGGCTAGTTTATAAATAAAGACTTTTATATAGGCTATGGGTAGGTATTAATTGGTAGTCCATGCGCCGATTATAGGAAAAGAATAAGAACTCTATCTATTGATCTATAAAGAAAAGAGACTATATATATATGGTGACGATGGCTCTGGAAGAGTCCTCTATATCCGCCCCCAAATCAGGCCAAGCCTAAAGGGCTTAGCCCTCCTAGGTCCAACACAATTACCAAATCCAACACAACGCATTAAATTTAAAGCTATATGGCACTAGATATACGGTTAATATATCCTAATTAGGCCTGCTTTACCTCTTTAGATAGCCTATAATTGTTTACCCTAGTCTCTAACTTACTTAGGTGTCTATTTTATTACATAAGTAGGTAGTAATAAGAAAAATTAAATTTTTAATAGGCCTATTAAATATACTAGGGTACCTATTCTTTTCTATTTTTTTAATTACATCTTAAATAGCCTCTTTAGTTAAATTATAAGACATTAATATAAAATTAGTAAGATTATATAGTTGTGAAGTTAGAGGAATAGTGTATTTAATGCGCGTTGTGTTGGATCTGGTAATTGTGTTGGACCTAGGAGGGCCAAGCCCTCTGGGCTTGGCCTGATTGGGGGCGGATATATATCTATACGCGTTTCCTGCTTACATAAGTAGACTTTCTTTATTCCGCTTTTAGTCGGTCTCTATAGTAATTACTTTAGTTTCTATACCAATATAGGCCTATATTAAGGCCTATATTTATTATAGTTAAATTCCATATTCTTATTTATTTAGTTTATTATATAGTGGGTAAGTTATAGGTAAGGGGGGTATATAACGGAGCCTTGTAGTAGGAACTACGGTGGACTTATTAATGGGCTAGGTATATAGGTAAATAAGAAGTTAATAACATAATAATAACTAGTAGAGTGGTTGCCTAATAGATTAACTCTAATTATATTCTAAGATTTACTATAAGGAAAGAACTATCTAAGGTAGGGACTGAGGTCCTTTAAATACATAACCATACTCCTAAGAAAGTCGTTGCTTTATCTACTCTATCTACTCTATTTGCTCTATTATAGATTTTATAGATTTTATAGATTATATTATATAACTCGCTTACTATTTCTCATTATATAGCTCTACTGGTTCTATTCTAGACTGTGCCCTTATTAACTAACTGGCTTCCTCTAACTCTTCTCTAAGTAGTTATAGTATTATACTTAAAGCGTCTATAATACTATCTCCCTCCTCTTTATCTTTATCCTTAAAGATTCCTAATATCTCTAAGTTGTTTACTAAAGGTATAATATCCATCTAATTAATTTGGTTAATATCCTTACTCATTTGTCACGGGAGTCACCCGCGCACGTTCGTCCCGTGACACCTACGCACGTACCATCGCAACCCCTATATCTTCGACCACGTTTCCTGACCTGTTCCTGTTCTTTGTCAAACGTCTTAAACCATCATGCGTCAATGTACTTAGCACGGTCAATAGCTAGCAATCAAGCTTATTTGTAAACTGCTGAGTCGATCCGTGACACTCATTATACCTAAAGCAATTTCTTCCTCTTCTATAGTTTATTAGTCTTATACCATTACTATAATATTATCTCTTAGTGAAATTATGCCGTTTTTATATTCTTATTGTGCGAAAGAGGGGTTAGTCTATATTACGTTAGCAAGCCTTTTATTTTAGTAACCCTCTTCCTACTTAGAGTGCACTAAAGCAAATATTTAATTATCTTATAATATTCGCTCTGTTTCTAACGCTAAGTATACACGTCCTATTACTTTTAATAGTCTTTAAGTCCCCTTATTAATTGCTCTTAGGTTCTTATATTTAATCTGCTACTATAAAGCTTAATAATAAGTTATCTGTAGCGCTAACTAAACTTTATTATTCTTATAACGCTAAGTAAGAGGCTGCTAATGCTTAATAACGGGCCCTTAAATCTTGTCTTGCTGCGTTTACTTAGTTAATCTATCTTAAGAAGGTTTATAAGAAGGTCCATTCTAAGAAGTAAAAACTAGTAGAATAAGGTTTATAGGAACTTAGTAATAAAAGAATAGATTCTTTTCTAATAGAGAGGGAAATAACTCTAAATACCTTAGTAGCTGCTCCTTTTGGGTCCCCCTTAGGTAACTTATTCTTTATTAATCCTTCTTTATTAATACTGCTTAACCTAATTTCTTCTAATACTCCTATACCTTTTCTATAGTGTTCTCTAGGTTACTTAGTAGTTCCTAGGTAGTCTTATTATAGCCTATCTACTTTACTTTACACTATATTTTGTTATTAATGTCCTTATAACTAATAATTCTTAAAACTTGCTATTTATCTTCCTCCTATCCTCTATATATGTCTTATTTATAGACTAGTAGCTTAATATTCCTGTATATTAGCTCTAGTATTATAATATGCTATATAGGGTAGATCTTTATTTTAGCTAGTAAGTCTAACTTAAATATAACTAATAAAATCCTCTATATAATTTTAAAAGGTCCTAGTTTAATATAGTCTAACTTCTTACTTAGTTATTAACTCTTAAAATTTTTATATAGTGCCCATACTTTATCCCCCTTCTTAAGATCTAGTCCCTTAGATCTCTTAACGTTATAGTACCTTTTTATCCTTTATTATACTACTTTAGCTGTTTCAATAAGGTTTATATAAAGATTTATTAAAGTCTCTATTCTTTACTTAGCTATACTACTTATTTTCTTTACTTAATATAATAATAATAATGTTCTTAGCTTGTATCCGTAATTCGCCTTAAATAGTAATATCTCCATTCCTTCTTATAGTATTATATTATATACAAACTATATAACTAGTAGTAATAATACCTAATCATTCTATACATAATTAACGTAATGCCTTAGGTACTATTCTGATGTCTAATTTAGTCTTTCTATTTAACTGTCTATCTATAGGTAATATATAGTCAATATTACTACCTAAACCCCTTACTCTGCTAAGAATACTTCCTAAAATACTACTATAAATCTTAGATCTCTATCTAATATAATTTTACCTAATACTCCGTATCTTGCAAACACTTCCTTAATATAGATTTTAGCTATATCTTCTACGGATATTTCTTCTATATATGCTATAAAGTAGCCCCATTTAATTAACTTGTCCACTATTACTGAGATTATATTATAATCTTGTCCTATAATAGGATCTCTTAACTTTAGCAACTTTATAATAAAGTCTTATAATATAACCTCCCATGGTCTTTCTAGTATTTTAATAGGTTATAGCCCTCTATACGGCTTATGCCTTATTAGTTTATTTCTCTAGCAATCTAGATATTTCTTTATAACTTGTCTTGCTAGTCCCTAGATTCCTTAAATAATATACTTCTCTTAATACTAAGCCTATAGCTACATTATGTCCTTATATTATTCCCTTATAGAATTCCTTAACAAATTCTTCTATAATACTCTTTAGTACGTATATAGCTTCTTAGTACTCGTACTACTCTAAGTCTAGATCCTCGCCCTATACTTCTTAGATCTTTTAAGACTATGCACTCTCTAGTGCCCTATAGGTCTAACTTTCTTCTTTAGTTGCTGTAATCTTAGAATAATTATACCTAATTAATCCGTCCTTATCTTTGCATAACATTGCTCCTAATGGCTTTTTATTATTTTATAGTTCAGCCCTTCTGCTAAGCGCGTCTGCTCTTGCGTTATCTGTACCCTTAGTATACTAAATCTTAAAATAGTATTCTGTAAGCATCTCTACCTATCTAACCTATCTTTAGTTTAGTTCCTTTGTTATTAGGAATCCTATTAGGTTCTTATAGTCCATTTTAACCATAAATGGTTTTTCTATACCTTGCAAGAATGCTCTCCATTTCTTTAATACTGTAACTATACCTAGCAACCCCTTATTATAGATATTATAGTTCAGTTCTAGTAGTATTATCTTTTAACTATAGTATACTACTAGATGCCATGCGTCCTAGTGCTTCTATAGCAAATATACTCCTAGTATAAAGTCTAATACATCCGTTTCTATAACTATCTCTAGCTTTAGTTAATAGATTTTAAGGATTAGATCCTAGGTAAACAATTCCTTAAGTTCCTTAAACAGCTTCTTCTATTCACTACTCTATACCTACAGTTCTTCCTTTTTTATAAGTCTTATAAACGGCTTAATATTCTTTAACTATTATATAATAAACCTCTTATAGTAGTTGCAAAACCCTAGGAACAATCCTAACTGTATAACGTTCTCTAGTTCTTACTAACTTACTATAGCTTTAACTTTTTTTTTAGGTCTATGCTAATTTTTCCTAGTTTAATAATAAATCTAATAAAATTGGTCTTCCTTATAAAGAACTCGTATTTCTTAATTGCTACTAGCATCTATTCTTTCTATATTCTCCTTAAAACCCATTTAATATATTCCCTATATTCTTCCTTAGTTATTAAGTAGATAATAATGTCATTAAGGTATACTATAATAAACTTATTAAGGTGTTCTCCTAATATACTATTAATTCGTTTCTGGAATATTATTGGTGCGTTTATAAGTCCAAATCGCATAACTAATAGTTTATATAGTTCTTCCTTTAATCTAAAGGCTGCCTTCTATTTGTCGCCTTTCTTAGTCCTAATCTAATAGTATACCCATCTTAGATCTATCTTTATAAAGATTTATATATTACTAATTCTGTCTTAGATTTCGCTAATTAAGGGTAAAGAATACCTATCCTTCCTAGTAATGCTATTTAACTGCCTGTAGTTAATGCATAGCCTAAGTTTTCTATTCTTCTTTAGTACGAACAGTACTAAATATCCCGCTAATAATTGCAATAGTCTAATATATCCCCTTTGTAAGTTTTCTTAGATAAACTCTTTAAGTGCTCTACCCTCTTTTTTAGTAAGCTTATAGATTAGAAAGAATTTTAAACTCATTCCTTCTTCTAACTCTATTTTGTAGTCCTATACTATGTACTCTAATAGCTTTTTACTTTCTAGTAACCATAACTTTTTACCATACTTATAGTATCTCTTTAGTATATAACTTAAGCCCTGCTTAGTCTTTTTATATATTACTCCGACTTAGTACTATACTATCTTAGTCTATTATCGCACTTTATGTTATTAAGTATCCTTAATACTAACCTGGCCTATAATTTAATTAATCCTTAGATTGTATTCCTGTAACTAAGGCATCCCTAAAATTGCCTTATCCCGTCCTAATAGTAGGATATTAAAAGATTGCTTAACTTATCTTCCTTTAATAGTTAACTAAATAGGTCTTATTTTAAGATTAATAATACTTCCCCTATAGGCTATCTAATCTCCTAAAATTATTATTAGTAGATATGGGTACTTCTTCTGTCTATAAGGTAACCCTATTCTTTCCACTCCTGCTAGTAATATATAGTTTCTTATTACTCCACTATCTATTAGTGCTTTAAACTACTAATCTCGCCATTTAATCCTTAAATTTAGGTGTTATTCTTAAATTCCTTTAAGGGTCTAAGGCTTTACTACTAGTTCCCTTTAGTCCTATAGGCCTCTACTTTTCCTAACTAATAGCTGCTAGATCTTAGCCATACTTAATCCTCTCTTAGCTAATCCTTAGTTTATTTTTTCCCCTCTATATGCTATAGATAAGTGTTTTCTAGACACTCCCACTACTATTATCTGCCTAGGCATTCTTTTATAAGGAATCTTCCTAGTTAAAGTATTAAGTTGTTTAACTCCTAAACTTCTACTAGATGCTATCTATATATAAACTTAGCATTCCTATACCTACGCTCGTCTAGCACCTAATATATTTTTATTAGATACTTTCTGTTTTTCGCCTTTAGTGCTTAGTGCATACTACACTAGTCATCTATATATACTATCTATAACAACATGTGATACGCTAGGTGTCTTAGGTTAACTCTTAGTTTATTTTCATCCTTAAGTTTAAACCTCTATTACGTTAATCTAAGTACTACTATCTCGTTTACTAGTACTAATACTCTTATTGTCTCTCTGTAGTCTACAGCTTATTCCTCTAAATTCTTTAACGTTATAATTAATGCTCCTTTAATGTAACCTATCTGTCATTCTAATATAGCTTAATCTAGTACGGCTTTCTTATCTAGCCACATATAGAAGTCTTCCCACTTATTATTTCTTCTTTATCTATACTACTTACGGTATAGTTCTATAAGTATATACAATTTGTCTATAAGAAAGTATCTCTTTATTACTATATTATTGCAACCCTTTATATATTGTTCTGCGAATCTAGTTAGAATCCCTAAATCCTCTTCTTCTTCCAGTTCATTTAACTATCTAGCTCTTGGCATGCCTACTCTTGGCCTATTAGTAACTTTTTATACGGGTGCTCTATCCCTTATACGTCCTAGCATGCTAGATCTTATAATGGGCGCTCCTAAAAGGTACATATTAGATAAGACAGATGAAGGTTTCACTAATGTCCCACTAATGTCCCAGAGGAGACATAGTCAGACAGATAAGGGGTATAAGGTTTTACTAGTGTCTTAGAAAGATTATAAAGGGAGCTGGTTCTCCTCTAGAGAAGAGCTAGCAATTAGTCTCTAAATGGAAGAAGTTAGAAAGCATTTGTCCTTTAATACATAAAGCTCGTTCTACCTTTAACTTACCTTTAACTCACCTTCTACTTATCTATAACTCTTAGTCTATACTGTCAATTAGATAATTATACGTTCTAGTTGGACTGGCCTCTTACAATTCTAATTGCTCACAATCCTTTACGGAAGGAACGTATGGCTATTAATCGACGATGATGGGCTATACCTCCTTACCCCTCAAAACGACGCCCTTACCGCAAGAGGCTGGTAAAGTCTCCCTAGAGGAGCGCATCCCCTCTACTTATAAAGGAGTAAACCAAGAAGCCACGGCTGGTCTGTCTAACCTTTCGAGACCCTTAGGAACAATTACCGCTGGGGAGCTACTAGAGTGGTTGCTATGCGAGACCCTATAAAAAACAAAGGAGTTGGAGATATAATTAAGATAAGTATATTAAAACTACTAAGGACAATTGCAAGAACAATTAGGAGAAGTATAGACACCCTAGATACGAAGCGGACTTATAGGAGCAACGCCACACTATGCTATAATATTAGATAAACCTAAATTCCGCACAAAGGAACCTAATAAGTATAATAGTAATAGTCTCTAGAACTGCAATCGTTTTATCTGTTAATGCGAAACTAAGTTTTAGTTAGATTTAAAATATTACTCTAATAAGTATAATCGGACACTAATTGCTTTTACCTTCCTACGTAGCACCATTAAAAGTTTATGGATATGCTATAAGAAGAAACTTACTACACCCCTTAAATTTAGCAAACTTAAGTTCTGGTTGGTTAATTAGGTCTAAGACCCTACTAATTAAGGGATAGATTACAACTAGTGATACTACAACACTAAACAGCAAGAAGGCTAGAGTGTAGTCCAGTTTATAAACTACTTAGAAAAGCTAGAAGACAATATACCCTACTTAAACCTGTGGGATAACGCTATATAACTTTACCAGCTACTTACTAAGTTATAACCTAAGATTTAATAGGCTATATAGAAGAAGGGCGAAATTCCTACTTCTTAAGAAAAGCTTATTTCTAAAGCTAATTAGATTAAGAATGCTAAAAGAGACTATTTAGGCAAGCAAAAGAAACGAGACGCCAACGATAAAAAGCATAGGACTAGACCCAGTTTTAATAATAGGGGCAGATTTCAACCTAATCACTCTATGGAAGAACAACGCGAGTAGGCTTTACAGCCCTAGAGCAACACTGGTTAACCCTAGAATAATAATGGGCAGAAACCCAATCCAAATAAGTAGAACTAAGAGATACGTAGCTGTTATAACTGCGGCAAGAAGAAGCAAGAAGATACTTAATTAGAAAAAGAGAGAGCCTAGTGGATCTTTACTCCCTTATACTAGGCTAGTAAAAGAAGGAGGGAGCAAGCTGCCATATAGTTATTCCCGTCTCCATTTAAGTTAATAATAAATAGGTAATGTAAGACTGCCTTATAGACAGCGGCGCAACTATAGGGTTTATTTCTTAATTACTGGTAAAAGAATTGGATTTAGACCTTAGTGGCTTACAGGTGCGCACCATTTAAAGCATTAAAGGCTACTAGATTCCGTGCTATGGAGAATAAACTTTTTCTATAGCCAGCTAAGACCGCAATGGTCTATAGGATATACAGGAAATACGCTTCTGCGCCGCAGAAATTAAGGAGTATAACCTTATTTTTGGATACTTATAGCTGTAACAAGTTAATCCAGACATTAATTGGCCTTTAGCCTTATATTAACACTAGAAGTCTTAACTACGCATTATAGTTAAAGATTAAAAGACTTTTTTAAACTATATATAAGAAGAAGGGTGGGCATATGCCATATATATTACTCTTAACACCAAAAATAGGAACACAGGGTATTTATTTTTGGATGTTTGGCTATACGCAGTTAAGGAACTAGAGATTCTATAGGAATATATAGACTTAGAGGATGTTTTTAATAAAGAGGCTGCACAAACCTTACCTAATTCTATATTGGTTAAGCATAAAATAGATATAGGGGATAAGTAACCTCCTTTTAGACCACTGTATAACCTATTAGAAAATAAGCCAGTAGTATTACATTAATATATAGTGGATAATCTTTAAAAAGGATAGATTTAGCCTTCTATAAGCCTAGTAGGGGTACTAATTATATTTATACCTAAGAAGAATAGGACCCTATATCTCTATATTAACTATCAGGCGCTTAATAGGATTACTATAAAAAATTGCCACCCACTACCCTTAATAGGGGAGCTTATTAATAGACTATTAGGCGTAAAGATATTTATAAAGTTAGATCTAAAAGATATATACTATTAAATCCGGATTAAAGCCGGCGATAAATGGAAAACGGCGTTCTAAATATAGTACGGCCACTTTAAGTACCTAGTAATGCTATTTGGGCTTACCAACGCACTAGCGACATTTTAGGCCTATATTAATAAGGTATTATCGGGCCTATTAAACACGATATATATAGTCTACCTTAATAATATTATAGTCTACTCTAATAACTATAAAGTATATATATACCACGTGCAAATGGTACTAGAAAAACTGCGGGAATATAAGCTCTATATAAACCTAAAGAAATACATATTCTATACTACTAGCATTAATTTTCTAAGCTTTATCGTTAGCGTTAATAAAGTGTTAATAGAGAAAAGCTAGGTAGACGCTATTAGGGAATAGCCCTACCCTATAACATTTAGAGAAGTATAGGTTTTCTTAGGCACGGCGAACTTCTACTAAACGTTTATTATTTACTACACGTAAATAGTATTTCTAATTACCAATTTGCTAAAGGGATTTAAGAATAGCAAGAAGCTAGGACCCTTTATATTTAGGAAAGCCGCTAAGTAGGCTATAGACTGGTTAAAAGATTTATTTATATTAGCGCTAATCCTAATACACTTCTATTAGGAGCTATATATATACCTTAAAACGGATATATCCAGCTTTGCCCTAGGGGCAATTATATCTTAATTAAAAGACGGAAAATAGCATTCTGTGGCGTTTTAGTTAAGGAAAATAACCCCTATAGAATAGCGTTATATAACATATAACTAGGAGCTACTTACAATAGTTTTAGTAATAAAGCACTAGCAACATTATTATATAGGAAGTAATTATCCTATTAAAGTCCTTATAGATTATAATAACCTATAATACTTTATAACTATAAAGGTGTTAAGCAGTTAATAAGCTAGATAGGTAGAGGCACTATTATAGTATAACTTTAAAATTATATACCGCCTAAAAAAGATAAATCCTATAAATAGGTTGTTAAGATATCTAGATTATAAAACTAGGAGAATCTAGAATAGTATAGGGGAAATAATTCCCATATTGCAAAATTTGCTTAAGAAGAAAGAAGAATCTTTCCCTAGAACTATAGAATTTTGTAGTAGGGTAGAGGTCCTAGTAATATAGCTATAAAGCACTATAATAATAGGGCTATAGGATATAGTTATAGACTAGGTTATAGACTAAGCAGATATTATAAAGTTGGCATACCCTAAAATTAGTAAGAATTCTATAGGATGTGCTAGAGGTATTACGGCACCTTTAACTTAATAGCGTATTAGCTATAAGTTTTTAGGTTTAGAGGGGATAAGCGAGATACCTATCCGTAGTATAGCACACTGTATAATAGTAGGAGAATCTACTAGCACTAATAGTTTAAAACGTCTCGTGCTATGCTTAGGGTTTATAATAGTGGCAGGTAAAATAGAAGTAAGTAATCTATACAAAACCTTTTTAGATCTTCTTTTTTAAGCGTAATAGAGGGACGCCTTTATTGCTAGAAAGAGGTAAAAAGATATAGTAGAGACTAACTTAGCCAAAGTTACTAAAAAGCTATAGTAGTAAGACTAAAGGTGTCTATTACGCTTTAAGGGTGCTATATATATCCTAAAGGACCAAACGGTTTAAGATAAAAATTTAAAGGTCTTTTATAACGACCCTTTTAAGGGTTACTATAGTGCTAATAGGACACTTAAGGCCGTTTAAAGGAAATACTTTTAGGATAGAATGTCTAAAGAAGTTAAGGACTATATATTAAGATATAATACGTGCCAAAGGGTATAGATATCTAGGTATCGCCTATATAGCAAGTTATTAGTGCTTCCTATTCTATAGAGACCCATATTAGAATTAACAATAGATTTTATAATAGGCTTACCCCCTACTAAAATAAGAACTAGAGAGGTTACTAATGCTATCCTAGTAATTATTAATAGATATACAAAGTTTTTAGGGTACTTTACTATTATAATAATAGTTATAGTAGTAGAACTGGCAGACCTGTTTTTAGAATAGTAGCTCTTATTTAATACGCTAAGGGGAATTATATCTAATAAAGGTACCGTATTTAAAAGCGTATTTTAGTCTTTATTCTGTTTTTTATTAAAAATATAGTAAAAGATAAGTATTGCCTTCTACCTATAAATAGATAGGCTAATAGAGCGTCTAAACATGTTGTTAGAACACTACCTCCGCTACTATGTGAATTATTAATAGGATAATTAGACATTATAGTTAGCTTTAGCGCAATATATATATAATATAAGCATTTATAGTAGTATAAAAATAACCCCTTATAAAGCACTGTTTGTAGTAAAAGCAAATAACCCCTAAAATATTAAGGATATTATTCCTAAAAGAGAGGCACTAGCGGCGTCTAAAAGAATTAAGTAAATAAGAATTTGCAGAGAAGAACTTAAAAAGCACTTGCTAAATACCTAAGCTATATAAAAAAGGTACTATAATAAAAAATATATACCTAAATAATTTAAAGTAGGAGATAAAGTCTTGATGTTTATAAAAAACATCTAAATAAAATATATTAAGAAGAAGCTAGACCACTAGTGGCTTAGACCCTTTAAAATAGTTAGAAAAACCAAAGGAAATTAAGCCTATAAATTAGAATTGCTGAAATTATATCTAATATATTATATATTTTATATTTTTTTATTAAAGTTATACTAGAGAAGAGATGGTATAGAACTACCCCTACCTAGTAAAATTAATGGGGAACTAGAATGGAATATAAAAGATATTTTAGACTAAAGATAGTGTTAGGAAACGCAAATTTTTAGTTTATTGGAAAGGATATTTTTAGGCATATAATAGTTAGGAATCTAAGGAGTACCTTTAGCTAGAATGCAATACGGCAATTAAAACCTTCCTAAAGACTATAAATTAGGATTTGGTAATAGTTCCAAATATGCTATAGATAAGATAACGGGGAAAACCTCGTAAATTAAAACTATAAGATTAAGCACAGGCATTAGAAATAGGAATGTTTTGCTATTATAATAGGGATCCTAGAATCCTATAAGAGAAAGCTATAGGGATCTATATAAGAACTACTAGGGATACTGTCTAAAGAAGACGCTATTTAAGAATAAGTAGTAGTACTAGGAGAAGGGGCTTTAGGGATTTAGAAGGGTTCCCTAGGGATAAAAGGAGAGTATCTGGTCTAGTACTAGAGATACGCAGTAGAGTTAATAATATAAAAAGGACCAAAAAGACACAGCGAAGATTTAGAAATTTTAAGAAATTATAAAGCACCTATAAGAGCACCACCCATTTATTACATACGGAGATTATAGCAGTATGCTGCTTTTATACGGACTGTTACTAAAACTAAGAATAGAGGCATCCCTAAAGTATAAAGTTAATTTCTAGTACTAGGGCATTCTAGAGGCACTAGAGAGGCACTATATAAAGCTATCCTATAAGAAGAAAAAAGAATAAGATAATAACTTAAATACTAGAAGTAGTAATAGGAGCCTTTTCCTTTATCTTAACGTTATTATTAGCAGTATTATTAGCACTCCTATCCCTAAAAGTATTAGCATTCTTACTAATATTCTTCTTAAAGCAGCAGGAACTAGATAGACTACTATAGCTAAGGGACTAGTGGGGAGAACGTTTATCTTTATTACTATTTTTAGTGTTATCCCTAGGTTCTAAATCAGTATTTAGGTAGGAATTAGAAAGTTGGCGGCTAAAGAGTTAGTATAGTTCCTAAACATGTTATTAAAGAGACTTACCTAGCCAGAAAGGCCCGCGTAAGAGTGTAAATGTTATTATTTATAAGAGTAAGCTGCTTATATATACGCTCCTAGATACTATATATCTGAGATTACTATATCTCTATAGTAGTAGAAACCCTTACTAAATTAAAGAGGCTATAAGTAATAGAAGACACCTTCTATCTCTATTTTTTGCTATTTTAATATAGACGGAAATCCTTAATAGCGCGTTAAAGCTAGTAAGCCTTATACGCGTAAATAGTGGGGATTTAATATAGTTAGTAAAGTCTAGAATAGGATGGAATGGGAAATACTAGAATATAGGTCTTCTTCTAGCTGTAATAGTGGAAACACTTAAATCTATTCTTATTAGAGCGCGGCATTTTATAGGCGTAGGATGGGTCTAGTATAAGCGCGTAAATATAATAACAGCAGTACTTTAGAGAAACCACTATAGGAGTAATAGAAGTGGTCTGTGGTGCTAATAGAGTAGGGACAATACCGCTGCTAGTTTGGGGATGCGTAGTATGATTATAAGCCATTGCGAGAGAATATTATGGGAAGTTAGTATTATTAAAGAGATAAAATAGGGATTTTATTACTTATAGACGTGTTATAAGAAGAGAATAGAGTAGTAGTAGAAAGAATAGCTAGAGACGCGGAAGCTAAAAGTTAAGATATAATAAAAAATAGTCTACTAAAAGGTAAGACGAATGGTATTATTAATAGAAAGACGTATAAAAAACGACAGCTTATAAACTAGAAGAAATTAATATTAAGACGTTATTATTAGGACCTATTTTAGGTAAATAGGGATAGTAGCTAGTTAATATGTCGCATAGGATAACCTCCGGATTAGCTTATAACAAATTCTTATAATAAGGAAGGTAAATTCCATCTAATTATTATTATTATTATTAAAGTTCTATTATAAAGGCACTATAAAGAGCTATAGTAGAAAAAGAGTGGAGGAATAGAAGATAAAGTAAGGTTTTATGCTAGTAAAAAACTAGTAATAAGCCGCATTATAGAGTACCTTTCCATAAAAACTTCCCTAGTAGTTTTAGTTGGAACTCTATAAGAGTTTATTAAGAGGTAAAGTCTAAAAGGACCAAGACCCTTAAAGGGGAGGCAATTATAACGGGCGCTCCTAAAAGGTATATATTAGAAAAGATAGATAAAGGTTTTATTAATGTCCTACTAATATCCTAGAGGAGACATAGTTAGATAGATAAGGGGTAAAAGGTTTTACTAGTGTCTTAGAAGGATTATAAAGGGAGCTGGTTCTCCTCTAGAAAAGAGTTAGCGATTAGTCTCTAAATGGAAGAAGTTAAAAAGCATTTGTCCTTTAATATGTAAAGCTTGTTCTACCTTTAACTTACCTTTAACTTACCTTTAACTTACCTTTAACTCACCTTCTACTTATCTATAACTCTTAGTCTACACTATTAATTAGATAATTATACGTTCCGGTTAAACTGGCCTCTTACTATGCGGTAATTCGTTATCTAAACTTATCTATAGTTTCTTAGTATCTACGTCTTGTAGCTAGATTCTTAAAGTCGTCTTACTTCTTAATCACTATATTAACTTTTTAATCTTTAGGTTAAATACTGCGTTTACCTAGGATTGCTATAAACCTTATTTATTCTTTAAAACCTTAGCTTCCTAGGAATCTTTATCCCGTACTTATTCGTTTGTCTTTAAACTAAGCTACTACTCTTTTCCATTGGTTTTTATCCGTTGTTAGTTTTTAAGCTATTCTTATCTCCTCTTAGGAATCTCAGATCTCTCTTATCTCTTCTTAAGAATCTTAAGCCTGTGGCCTTTTACCTTTATTAAGTAATAAGCTAGCACTAGCTTTTATCTTAAGCTTACTTAATCCCTTTTAGATACTGCTCCTATTATCTTATAAAGTAATAGACATTATATCTAATAGTGTTTTAATTTCTATTTGTTAAACCGCGTTTTATAGTGGTTTTAACCTCTACTTCTAATATAACTTCTTTAAGGTCTGCATGCTCCTAGTAAGCTACCTTTATTTTCTTATTATCGCTGCTAATAATCTAATTGTTTTAATCCCTAGATATTGTTGCCTTTTAATAGAATTAGTGTATAAGAACCTTCTTTATTAACTTTTGGCTAAACGTACCCTTTAAGTCCTAATCTATCTTATAGAGTTAATTTTATTCTTTATCTAACTCTTATATGCCCTAGAGTCCTCTTAACTTGGGCTCTTATAGCCAATAGCTTACGCCGTACTTAGCGTCCTTATAAACTTAGCATGTGTTATTATAATAAAACGCGAAACTGTTAATTAAACATTTTTTTATTCCTTGCAGTATATTATTATCCCTCTATACGTATATATTGTCTACTAGTCTAGTTTCCTTTACTATATAGTTACTCTAACTACCTCTATAGTCTTTAGCGAAATAACTCTATTTCCCGCAGTTTATATAAGCTCTATCTTTAAACCACTAACTTTATTATAAAGTCCGCCTAAACGTCTTCTGCTACTAAAATCCCTAGTCCTATAATTACTTAATTCTTAACCTCTAAGTTTTTATAGTTTCTTATTCTACTTCTTAGATTCTTTAATACCGCTTAGGTCCATCAGCTCTAGTCCGCTATACTATAGTTTTTAACTTTATTATTACGTACTCTGCGCCCTATATAACTATAAAACTCTATCCTAACCCTTCTTAGTCTATTCCCTTTAGTAGATCCTATTGTTAATCTTAATTACTTAATTAATTAATTCCTTTAGGGTGTCCGTATCTTCTATTAAAATAATTGCGTCCTAGACTTTTGCTTTAAGTCCCTACTTATACTATACTATAAGCGCCTTATTATTCTACTTAACCTATATTATAAGTATTTAAAACTATATTATATACTTAATTGCTAAGGTATATTAGGTTATATTTTAAAGCTTCCGTTCCACTATTAATATTACTTCTAGATCTCTAAATATTTATATAAGTTAGTCCGCGAATCCTTGCCAGCTTAAGAACATATACTTAACATCTTAGTTTATAGTTGTATTTCTATATTCTTATATTAAGGTAAGGTAAGGTTTAAACTACTTAAATGCTCTTCCTATTAAGAACAGTCCCGTATAGACTACTTGGTCTATAGGTATAGCAAGCTTTATACCCTTTTATACCACTTTAAAACGCATTTATATAAGGAATCCCTTAAGCTTTAACTTCTCTCCTAAGAATTATTTAACTAATAGTAACTTAACATTTGCTGCTCTAATTCCATTAATGCAATCTTTAAGTATTTAATTATTATCTGTTAATTAATTAACCATTTTCTGTAACTTACCTACTGTAACTAGCTATAAATTAGTATCCTATATACTGGTATCTCCTTCCAATCTTAAGGTTGTTGCTGCCGTTAATGGCGTTATAATTAGTGCTTTTAGTAGCATATTGTTTAACTTTATTAATACCATAACTAGGTAGTAAATGTATAACGGAGCCTTATAGTAGGAACTACTGTAGACTTATTAATAGGCTAGGTGTATAGGTAAATAAGAAGTTAACAACATAATAATAACTAGTGGAGTGGTTGCCTAACAGATTAACTTTAATTATATTCTAAGATTTACTATAAAAAAAGAACTATCTAAGGTAGGGACTAAGGTCCTTTAAATATATAACCGTACTCCTAAGAAAGTTGTTACTCTATCTACTCCATTTTATAATCTGTTCAGTCCGTGCGCCTTTTAGTGTCGCCCATTTTGTAATTAGTGGCGGCTACTACCGTGGCTCATTTGAATATATAATTGAGTTAATTGTTTGGTTAAGGCTCCATAATAAGGCTCCAGATTTGACTTTGTATAATGCGTGATTAACATTAGTAAGCGATTGGAATGAGCCCCTCTTTACCACCAGGCCTCTATTACGACTCTCTACTTTGGTATAGTAATAGAGCCTCCTCCTTAGCTAACGCCCTCTTTATAATTAACGTTTCCTATATCTTTACTTGCCTCCTATATAGTTATAGTAGAGTTACAGTAACACCTATAACGCCCTAAAAATAAGCTTATTATAATTATAAAGGTTAAGATAATAATATTATATAAAGCTTGCGAATGCGACTGCAGTATTATAATTAGAGCGTGTGGAATCGCTATATTATAAGAAGTTGTTAATTTGGCACGTATGCAAGAGCTCTATATTAAAATGGAATATAAAATAGAAGCTTAAGGCTATATATTAAAACGGTGCCAAGACCTTTATTTTAACTACTGTGTATAGTATAGCTTTATAAATTTAACGCGCTTACTAACATAGAGGAGCTCCATATTTAAAAGTCGCTATATTGTCACAGTGCTGATATGCAAGTAGGCTGAATAACTACATTGTGGTATGAAGAGGAGAAGAAGGTGAAAAGGGGTCTCGTATACAAATAGTAGGGCCAGCCGCCAAGGCGCTAGTAGTGGGCCAGCCAACAGTAGGAAACAGTACGAGACAGTATGAAACAGTATGCGTCAGGCTAGTGCCGTGACATATATTTACTAAACGACACCCTTATATTTATATTTAAGCTCTATTTTAGTTATAATATAGAGCCTCTATATTTATAACGGAGGTATAACCAAATAACCCCTTAAGTATTTTATCTAAATTTGCTTAGCTCTTTAAAATGGTTCTACTAATATATCTTAGAAGGTTATCCGATTTCCTCCTAGAGAACTTTATTACTTTTACTAATACTTTTAACTATAGAAAGAATCTTAAATGCTTTACAGCCGTCCTATATAACCAATTTTCCTTTTTAAGATTATTAGTTTGTAAAAGGATAGGTCTAAAACTTATATTAGTCTTAAGAGACTATATATAGATTCCATTCCGTAAATTCCTCTTATATTATAGCTAGAAATGTTAATTAGAGATACTTTAGCATATTTTTCTATTAAAAGGTTTCTGAAAATACTTCTACTGGATGATTTTTTAACGCTCTAATACATTAACATGTTAGTGCTAGGCAAGGATTAACTGTAACTAACTACCTAGACTATGCTAAGATATAAGACTGCAGCCTAGAAGGCTCTAAAACAGCGTTAGTACTACCCTTATATATCTTATATTTCTTACTACCTATCTCTATTACCTGTACTAATCGCCACCTATTTTATATATATATTACACCTAATTTCCATAGATTTACAATTAAGTCATTTACTTAATTCTCCTATACTATACTGTTATATTAACTCTAATAAATATGGATAATATAAGGGGCTTTAACCAGGTCAATTTTATAACTTACTAAGATTAAAGGAGCTAGTTATAGGTTGCCAACACTAGCAGATTTAGATAATTAACTTTCTATAACTATTGCCTAAGGCATTAATTAAAATTATAAGTATATAAAGCAATTAAATTTAAAAAGTAATAATTTTTTGTTATATTATTGCTATGGCGTGCTATATGGCGATAAATTGGTTATAGGCGGCACTAGATACTAATATATATATAAAGGCAAATAAATATATGGGGTTGCTATTAGATATAATTAGATATAGTTTACCTAGGGAAGCCGCTAGAACTTAGCCTTTATAGCATATTATATAGCTTCCTATATAATAGAGGTAATTATCTAAAGCCTGCGAAGCCCTACTGCACGCGTCCACGTCGCCGCGGGTGGAAACATTATCTGGAATCCGTTCCTCTTGATGGCCAAGTGCAGAGGCGATGGTAGAGAGCCGTCGCAGCGCGTGCAGCGCGCTGGTGCTACGGTTCTGTGGTGTTGAGCCCGCGACGCGTATGCATCGCCCTCAACACCACCAGGAGCCTTACTGCCTCCGCTTAGGGCTCCTGCTCTACCACCTAGGGAGGCCTATTAAGGGAAACTGGGATACGAAAACCGCCTGACGTACGACTACCTGGCTCGCAGCCAGGCCCGAAACTGGCCTTATCCAGCCAGTCGACGTGGACGCGCCCTAGGCGTATGACAGGACACCCTTGGGCTTGCACTAGCTCTGAGATCGCAAAAGGGAACGCGGTGAGGGTGTAGGGAACCTCTTTTTATAAGAACTTGTTAAGGTTAACGCGTCGCAGATACTTTGTATGAAACTTGTTAAGGCCCCAAGGCCACCGCGAAGAACTTGTTAAGGCCCTGCCTAGAGAACTTGTTAAGGCCCCTCTAAGGGCCTATCTGGTATCCGGTACACCCAGGTGACTCAGAAGAGGGTCTTAATAGGCGTGGTGCGCGCGACCTGGACGACGACAGCAACGCGACAGCGACGCGACAGCGACGTGACGGCAATGTGACGGCGACCAGACGGCTTAATGAGGTGGAAACACGGGCAAAGCTCTAGGCAGCGGAAACACAGGCCAGCTTTGATGGCCCCATGGCGTTAAAAGGTGACTTATAGGAGGGTCTTAATAGGTGTGGTGCACGCAACCTGACGTATATGCATATGCATATACATATGGGGGAGGCTGTAGGGGAAACACAGGCCAGTTGGATGAGGACTTAACAGTTAGAGACATAGGCCAGCTTATAAAAAGGGGGGATATAAGCTTGGTTAGTAGGAGAGGGGGGAGCAGGTCGTCCGGTGCGGGACCTGGTGTCTCTATGGCCCCTCTCCTGTAAGACACGGTTGGCCTGTTATGAGGAGACTCTTATAGGCAACGCGAAACGGGAATTAGAACCTCCTGTGGGGCGTAGTACGTAGTAGCCACTGCTGGCTCTAGGGACCTCACCCCTTGGCTGGGCTCTGACCCCTAGTGCACCTGGTAGGCAGGCAGGATTATGTCCTGGCCGGAGAGACTACTACGCGGCTTGAGAGAACGGATGCGTGTGTTGGTGTACTAATAGACGGGACTGCTCGCTAGGGTAGTATGCTGGTGAGGTACGCTTAAGGAGCAAACAGGAGTTACTCAGGCGGGAGAGGCTTTGGCTAGGCCTTGACTGTAGAAGTTGTACCTAGCTATATTGTAGGATGCAGCCATGACGCCCTTATAGGATTACGCCAGTAGGTATGTAAGATGGGAGTTGCGACCCCTGTAAATGGCAGCTTATGCCCGTACCGGCGGAAATAATGAAGAGAGGCGTAAAACCAGAGGCTATGGAAGGCTCCCAAGCTGTGCGAAAGCGTACCAACTCTGGGAGGAAACTCTTATATAGACTGCTGGGGGGCAGACTGACTAGTTATAAGATATCCAAAAGAACTGGTGAGAATCCCTGTGCGATTGGTGGTGGCAGTTAACTGCTTATGGTTGGGACAAAGCACTAGAAAACTGAGGTAGAGGTCTGGATAAGCAGGCATGGGAAACTCTACTGTATTATTAGTACTACTAGTATATATAACTACCTGCCACACTATTAGTAGTAGGACTGCTTAGCTCCTGTGTATAGATGGCGTGGCGAACGCGCCCCGGGTGCGTGGTATCAATGTTAAGCCTAGACTTAGTAGGGGCGTTCCCTAATGTCTCCCATGAAAGACTTCTCTATATCCTAAAAAGAAAGGGTTTTCTAAAGTGGCTTATAGACTTTATATAAAGCTTCCTAACAGCACGCAAGACCCGCATTAAATTTACAGGACATGAGAGTAACTAGATCTAAATAGAGATAGGTATCCCCTAAGGGTCTCCCTTATCACCAATCTTATTTCTCTTCTTTATATTAGAGCTCTTAGAGGAATTCCAAAGCCCTAATAATGGCACACTGGGGTTTGGCTTCGTAGACGACATAAACCTTATTGCTTGGGGGGACTCCGCGGCAGAAAACTGTCAACGGTTGGAGGCCGCCTATACCTGCTGCGCTGCATGGGTAAACAGACACGGCGCGGCGTTCGCCCCTGAGAAGTACCAGCTTATGCACTTTATAAGGCAACGGCGCCACGCCACCGTAGACCTAGCGTCCACCGTGCGTATTGCTGGCTGTGAGACAGCTCCCCAGAAAACCAGTATGCGAATCCTAGGGATTTGGGTGGACCCCAAACTTTAGTGGAAAGAACAGGTTAAGAAGGCGGCAAGCAAAGGCTTAGCAGCCTTTGAAGCGATGTTAAGGATCACTGTATCTACATGGGGCCCATTAATGCGCCGCTCGCGCCTCCTATACACGGCCACCGTCCGACCAGCCATGCTGTATGGCGCCCAAGTGTGGGGAGTGCGGGACGACGGCGGAACGCCAGCGAAGAGCTTGCTTGAACCGCTACAGAAAATCCAGAAATGATGCCTCCGCAGGGTTATAGGGGCATACTGGCGAACACCAGTAGCTGCAATGGAGAAGGAAGCAGCTATTCCCCTAATCCAACTCTATATTGAAACAACAGCTCTCCAAAGAGCCGCTAAGACGGCTTCTGATAGAGTTGAAAAGGAATCAGCAGAGGCACTTGAGGGTATCTGGAAAACACTAGAAAGACGCCGGCGAAAAACAAGACGGCCACTGGTACCACTAGAAGCGCTTAGGGACCGCGCAAAGGACCGTGAAAATGAGATACAGGGGTTCCTCGCACACCAGAAGGATTGGACAGAGTGGGAAGCCACAATGAACCCCTGCAGGCGTAACCAGCGGAACGCTGGCAGAGTGTAGGCGGCACGCCGCCACCGCACAGGAGGTCACCAGTTACCTCAGCAAGCTCAGACGTAATTCCGTTGGTGCGGATTTTTAATCGGTCCGCAAGCGGACTAACTACGTTTGTGCTGCACCACCGGAATCACGTCTGAGCGTGTTCCGCGACACTTGTAAAAGCGCGTGAACGATATCCGCGTTGCGGAGGTTGCGGATATTAAAATAACTCAACATTAGCACTTTATATTATTTCCCAAAGTTCATCGATTATACAACAGAACCTAGGCTTTCAGAATATATTATTTTTATCACTTAGGTATTTTTAGGTCTTATGCTTATTTTCGCCAAAAAAAAAAACGCGTTGTTAAGAGCGTGACCTCTATATAATTTTATTAAACGCCAGTAAATGCTACCTAATATAGATAAAACCCGCATAGATCTACGATAGGTACCTTAAAGAACCTTAGGCGGTTATTGTTTGGGTAGGCCGTACAGAGGCTCCGTGTATAAAAGCTCTGCACAAAGCTCTGCGTACGGAGGCTCTGCACGAAGCTCTGCACGAAGCTCTGCGTACGGAGGCTCTGCACGAAGCTTTACACGAAGCTCTGCACAAAGCTTTTATGAGCCTCCGTAGTAGAGCCGTCGTACGCAGAGCCGTCGTGCAGAGCATCCGTATGCAGAGCTTCGTGCAGAGCTTCGTGCAGAGCTTCGTGCAGAGCCTCCATACGCAGAGCTTCGTGCAGAGCCTCGTGC
>Ga0307507_10002710_pt1 | contig 36377 bp, 21 predicted proteins | sample 7_EM_MG_FD_207223 | JGI IMG/M metagenome (GOLD analysis project Ga0307507, IMG submission 207223) | Populus trichocarpa ectomycorrhiza microbial communities from riparian zone in the Pacific Northwest, United States - 7_EM | ecosystem: Host-associated > Plants > Roots > Unclassified | place...
GGGGTAGAGATTGACAACAAGCTCGATAACTAAATATTCGAGTTTAGACAGTTAGCACCTTAGGAGGAATTCCGTGAACGCTTTAAAGATAATAATTGGTAAATTTTGATTTTCCCTTTTAGCATATATACTCCTGCATGTGCATACCTATAAAATTCAACCCCCCCTCCAAAGTCCTATTCACGGACTAACCCTGGCACAAGCAATACCTAGAGCGAATAATTTCCTACGAGGGATGATCGGTATCGGTACCCCGAGGCTGGTGAGTGAGTCGTTGGATTTGGCTTGCTGTTTTGATCGCTCGGGATCTTGTCGTTCACAAGGCTTCCTTACCCTAGAATATTTCTGGGGTTAGTTCCTAATCATGGGGTGCTCAAAGGTCTAGCCTTTGCTTCTCTAGTGAAGAGTGAGTTAGGGTGCCCATGGTTCACTCGGAGGCTACTTCTCTCAAATCCTTTAGTCCTAAGAAACAGCACCCATGCCCACCGAGTTTGTCCATAACGTATTCCGCGGCATAGCGAGCCATACGCCCAAACAATAGCTACTATTACAATTTCGGCTAAAGTTCAACTAATTGTATTGGGCAAATCTGCATATGGCTTGGTATGATCGGAGCTCGCTATTGTGAAATACCTTAATCCCTCATCACAGCGCGATTGCCACGAAGGCATAAATAAATGCACCACAATAGTCCCACCCTGCAGGAGTGCTCCTCTTTAAACGAGGCTTACATGCTCCACCAGCCCAATCCTTCTAGTGTTAGAAGCAGGGCCAAAAAAAACCCCCACGCTGTGCTTGTCTGCAGAAATCTCCAATCACTACGGTCTCAATCTAAAACACACCAAGCAAGGATAGCCTTGTGTCTTCCCCGATGGTGGTGAAGGAATCGCTCAGAGGTGCTGACGGTTGGAGATGAGGTGTGCGTCCTCTATTCGAAGTTTCTGTTGATAACACGGCTATATAGCTGATAAAGAAAAGCTTCGACGTCTATAGCCCTACATCCGTTCACACCCTAGTGTTCCCCCACACATCTATACTTCTACTCTCCTCCGTATAGGTGCTTCCCGGTGTCTGCTCCTAATACCTCTACTACTGGATTATTATACTATCATTCCCTTTTATCAAAAGCCTAACAAGGTATACCGTACACTGCATACAAGCAGGGTATCGTATCCCAAAGCTAACACCACCGAAGTGCTCATCCCGGCCCACAACGGGAGTTTCACATATCCTCAACTAGACCCCCCCCCCCTCCTCCTGAGCTCCCCTAAACCTCACAACGGATTATCTCCTTTCACAAGTCAAGATATTCATTTATCTAGTCGCTAGTGAGCGAATGTGGGACTTTAGAAAGAAGTTACCAAAATGGACTGCTATACCACTAGATGAAAATAGCTACGGCGGAGGAGGACGACGAAGAGGAGGAAGCAAATCCTCTTGGCCAGAATTAATAACTCTAAATTCAGAATTCACCAGAGAATGGTCAAACTCCTTCTCATCAGTATTGAAGCCAGTTTGGTGCACTGGTTGGCACACAGGGGTCTTAGCTTGTGCCACTTGCGCCATGGCTGTCCTCTTTATAAACGTCAGCTTAACGATATATGCTACAACGAATCCGCAATACACGATGGATGGAACAATCGGGACATTGTATTCGGGCAGTTGCGATAAGAGCAGGACAATCGGGTTGTGGTTGCATCTGGGGATAAATGCCCTTTCCACATTGCTATTGTCTGGAAGTAATTATACCCAGCAATGTCTCGCAGCGCCAACTCGTAGCGAAATTGATGCTGCACATGCGAGGAGACGATGGTTGGACATTGGAGTTCCGAGTGTTAGGAATTTGTTCAAGATTAAGCCTGGGAGGAGGTTGTTGTGGATTGCCATTGGGCTTACAAGTATCCCTTTGCATTTGCTGTACGTTTATATCAGGATTCCTGCTGAAGCTCCAGCTAATTAGAAGATTGCAGGTACAATTCCGCAGTATATACTTCCTTATCGGGGAATGGTTACCTCATAACCGCTATGACCAACGACCACTTTGAACTAGGAACCTATAGAAACACGAGCAAGGCCGACATCAGCGCTTTCCAGAACCTGTCACTCAACTCCACCACCGGAAAGAAATATGGTGACATCGGATACCAGACGGATTCATCTAAAATTCAGCTATTCAGCAGTGCGCTCGAGGGACTAAATCCCAGCGCCCAGGGATATGAGGACCTGGCGCCATTAGAGTGCGCAACAGTCTACCTCCCCGACTACGTGCCCAACCGTAGAAATGTGTTCCTGATCACTAAACATAGTTCCAACACTACTTACAATAACACTATCCTAGCAATGCACATTTCTGATCCCATGGAGATCGCCCCAAGTCACTGGCTGTGCGGCTTCGACCTCGACCCAGAATCTGAAAACTGGTGCAGCACCTACGAGCTGGTGAAAGACCTGACGAGTGGGCTTCCGTGGCGAGTGAAGCTCGAAACAGTGGGAGAAGTAGAGATAGCTGGGTGCAAGAGCGAGATCACAGACGAGAAGTGCAAAGTGCAGTTCTCACTAGACATCATGATCGTCGTTATCTGCTGCAATCTTGTTAAGGCTTGCTGTATGGTCATGGCGGTCATTAGGCCCCGAGAGCCCACTCTGGTTACTTTGGGTGATGCTATAGACTCTTTTTTGAGAGTCCCAGACCCAACTACCATGGGTATGTGCTTTGCCAACCGACAGTTCATTAAGAGGGAGTGGAGGCATGGGTGGACGACAGGACCAAGACAGTGGAAGCAAAGGGGGATGCAGAGGTGGTGGACTAGCGTTAGTAAGAGGAGATGGATAATTTGTAATTTCTTCTTCTCGATAACTATCATCGCCACGGGGGTGTTGTTTGGGCTGGGTATGGCAAATGACGGGAAATATTCCGCCACTGACATTCGATCTATGCAAGCTCCCGCTCTCCTAGTACTCGTGACGATCACAAGATTAACTAAGTAACACAATAGGTGGATCAACGGTTTAGGAAGCGTAAATGGTGTCTCCCAGATCCCAGCCTTCTTCGGCAACGTAACCCACGCAATCCTCATAGCGAATCTCCCACAATCCATCCTCTCATTCCTCTACCTAACCTACAACTCTCTCTTCACCTGCATGCTCTCTGGCCGCGAATGGTCCCTTTTTAGTCACCACCCCCGCACCCTCCGCGTCACATCTCCTCGCCCAGGCCAGCGCTCCACATACTGGCTACAAATACCCTACACTTATGCCATTCCTCTAATGACCGTCAGCGGTCTGCTCCACTGGCTGACCTCTCAATCCATATTCCTCGCGAAAGTCGAGATATGGGACTCGTTCGGGGAGGAGTCCCCATTCCTTATAAGTGGCGTAGGTTACTCGTGCATTGCCATCACCTTCGTGCTCACGCTAGAGATTCTTGCCCTGCTGATAACCGCCGGGATGGGGTATAAACCATTTACTGCAGAGATCACTACCGTCGGCAGTTGCTCCGCAGCGATTTCGGCCGCGTGCCATGCTTCAGGGGCAGATTCAGAGGAGATTATAGGAAAGAAGGTACGCTGGGGGGATATTGGAATTGTGTCAGACCTGGGTGTGAGGCATTTGACGTTTTCGAGTGAGGAGGGGGTCAAGAAGCCAGAGTTTGGAGAGGTATATGCTGGGGCGGTGGGAGTGGGAGAGTGATTCCTTATGATTATGCGTTCCGGAAGTTTCTTTGATTACGATATGATGAAAAAAAATGTAGTTTAGAACGTCGGAACTATATATATTTACCCTGAGATATTTGATGGATAGGGATGATTGGATTGTGTACTGCTTCTATAAACAAGGTAGACCAGGTGTGTGAATGAGGGTTTATGGGGCTATCCAATCTAATCTCCCCTAATCTCCTCTCTTTCCTTCCCTTCCCTTCCCTTCTCTTCTTTTCTCTTCTCCCCACTTCTCTTCACGGCCACTTCTCCTCTCCTCTCCTAGCTACAGCTTCCTTCTCCAGATTCCGAAATATTCTTGCTTGTGCTTTATCCGAGAGATAATGAATCCAAGATATATAACCGCTCTTCTCAATGCACCAAGGTCATGCTATTGATCACATCACTGACCGCCGGAGATTCACAATAGTATCGCACTTAACTTTGCAACGTCTGCTACCCCTAGTGGATAAATTACTGGCTCCTAGATATCGCCGCTCAGCCCCTCAGCACTGTTCTCCAGAACACCCGACGAAAATTCCACTGTCTCCTGGAATTCCCCGTGATAGCTACTCGAGTTCCAACATAATCATCAATTCTCACGGGCTGGTAGTAGCCTCAGATTGAATCCTTACTACTGTAGGTTTAACCCAATATAAAGTGGAAGATTAGTGAAATGAACTTGGAGGAGTGTCATAACACTGTTGTAAGTAGACTGGTGAGAAACAAAAGGCATTACATGGCAATTGAGCTCCTAGACTCAAGGTTGTTTCAGCTACACTCTCTTCCGCTATGGATTACTGGCTTGATTGATCCAGCCAGATATTGCGAATGTCTTAGGGGAGATGCGTTCTATCAAAGCCCTTTGTGGGTGAAGATTTATCTGAATGAGAACGTCTCCTCAGGACATTTAGCACTGAGTGAGTGTTGAATTGAGACGAGGTGCCAAGGGTTATGACCAGACAGGGGGGGGGTTCCAGGAGCCGGAAGGGGTACTGGGCCATCATCGGTGACAAAACGAAGCGTCTATCTAGAGAGATACAACGATGATGTTAGAATGGAGCTAAAATTATACTCCAACACTGTACCGGGCACTAAAATCTATGAAGGATGCGCAATTCACAACATATGTTAACCCACTTGGAAAGCGTGCACTCGAGCCCATATGCGCAATGATTTCATTCTTTAAATCACATATGAATTGGAGAAAACCAAAGTGTAAAACACCCGACAGGGTGAAAAGTAGGCCATTCCCTCCTTAAGTAGCCAGTTTCTCAAAGAAAAGACATGACACGGAGAGTCAAGTATGTTCTTCTAGAACAACTAACTATCCGGACGGAATAAAACCGTCTCTAGTGACTGAATTGAGGCGAAAACTAAAAACAGTAAAAATAACAAATAAAGGAAAGTCTTAAGTGCTGCTTAATTCTCCATAAGCAGCCTATACTAGCACAATAAGGGTGCAGAATGTCAAGCCGTTGGGTATTTGCCCCAAAATCAGTCACAACTCTAAGTTACATGCCCGTGCCAAGAATCAGGAAAGCTGTGGCAAACATCAGAACAAGCGTATGTGGAACCAGAGAGCTTGCGCACTACGATCGATTCTCGCACAACCTTGGGTTTAGCCAGCAACCCCAGACCCTAGTAGACACACTAGCTGAGCCCCAGTGCACACCCTTTTAAAACAAAAAAATAACCATCTTCGCGCGCAAGCTCTCTAATAACTAGCACTCACAAGCAAGTTCGCTGAGCCATCAAGGGTTCATGGCACATGTCTTGGGTCTCGGTCAGTGGGAGGTTTCAAATATACTCATACGCCTAATCAGGAAAACTAAAGACTGGCCGGATGGCGCAATGGTAGCGCGCAGCCCTCCTAAGGTTGAGGTTGACGGTTCGAGTCCGTCTTCGGTCGATATTTTTGCCCTTCAATCTCTCCTGCAAGAGTCACGGGGGTACTTACTACCAGACAAGGGCAAGGCATGCCCTTCTAGATTTCCGAAAGTGAGGCCAGAGCCGGACGGCCCGCCCCCTAGCCAACCTATCATTTTATACTTACAGTACTTTGGAATAGCCGGAATCTGCGCTTGATAGGAGGGTTCTTTCTCCCTTACTACTCCCAAATTCCCCAGTGACATGGAATACTCTCTTAAGGGGATCTTAAATTAAATATTGCCGCATGGGACACCTAGGTACACTCGGAGAGTTTAGCTGGAATGTTTATACGATATTTCCGGGCCCTGCGCACTGCGCCCTGTAGGAGGCTCCCTATGTGGCAGAGACTAGTGTAAACTTCTGAAGCCCCCACTGCCCGCAAAATCAAAATCAAATAATATACAATGGCGGCTGCCAAACCTCTAGTACCAAACTAGACCATTACACAACTCCAATAGCTTGATTTCTCAACTTCCATCTCGGTCTGCCTTAACAAACTCCTCCTTCTTCTCCATAGTCCCTTCGATAAACCCTCTCAAAGCAGCCCATGTTCCCCCTCCTCCTGTAGCTCCAGCGATAGCTCCAGTCTGCATGATGGCAAGATTCTTCCCGAACCGCTCACACTCACTCTTCACGACCCCCTCCTTCCGCTTCATAGCGCCAGGTCGAGACTTAATACTCTTTCTTCCAACCCCCTCTTCCTCATCTCTCCGCGTAGCTTTGCTACTGGCCGATGTAAAATTTATCGACTCATCGAGGGCCCCAGACGGAAGCGCATGAGCGAGAGACTCGAGTCCAGTTATGAGGGAGTTTCGCACAGCTTTTGCCTTTCGTCGGCGAGACCGGGCAGACGGAGTGGAGGACTTTTCGATTTTATTGATAAATAGCGAGTGTTTTATTGTTTGCCTAGTCTTCTTTTTGACTTGAAGCGGGATTATGGGGGTGGGGCGCGCGGAAGGGACGGGACGGGAATTGGAAGCTTTATCACGCAGCGAGACGCGCTTTGTGGGTTTTGTTGGTGCCTAGATGTACGATCAGCGATGTTCATTCAGAGGATAGACTGTGGTTTCAAAGAACTTGCCATTGTGGTTGTTAAGGATTTCGAAGGTGGAGAGTTAACTTAAAGGTGGGTCAGTTGATTTGTGAAACCTTGGCGGGATTTCATCGACGTTGAGGCTTAAAAAGTTTTCCGTGCGGCTGAAGGAGGCCAGACATAAACGAGCCACAAAAACAACACCTTGACGTTTTTGCTGTTTGCCGAATCTCGAACACAAACAACGCCAGCACCGCAGCCCCAACAAAAAATAATGTCCGACAAAGATTCCGCCGGGGAGGGTTCCTCTAGCTTGAGTAAGCGAAAGAGAACTATCAGTGATACTCCTCTGCCGCGACCCTCACCTGCCGCGACTCCAAAGGATGCTGGGGGTATTTCCCCTTAGACCCAGAGCATAAATTTCGGTAACTGACCTCGCCCTAGACACTTCCTCGGACGAAGACATAGGGCCTTCCTTGCCCCCAGCCGGTGGGTTAAAGAAAAAGAAGAAGCGACGAGCCCTTCCCCATGAGAAACTCTACCTATCGGCAATGCCGTCCTCGCCGCGATACTCCAAGTCGTTGATGCATCGAGAAAATCTTAGCTTCGTGACAATGACACCGTTTACGGATTTTCTAATTACGACAAGTGTGGATGGTGTTGTAAAGTTCTGGAAGAAAGTGGCTATTGGGATTGAGTTCGTGAAGATGTTCCGCGCACACACAGCGGAGATCGTGAGCGTCACTGTTAGTAGCGATGGACGGTGCTTTGCCACGGCCGGAGCTGACAATAGGGTCGCAGTTTTTGATGTGGATACTTTCGGTGGGTTCTATCTTTGATGGATTAAAGGGTTAGCGCTGACAGCGAGAGTTTAGATCTTTTGACAACTCTTACACTTCCAAATACCCCACGCGCCATCTGCTGGGTGCATAAACGTGGGTCTTCGTTACCGCTGCTGGCAGTTTCAGACACTGAGACTACGGCGATTAGTATCTACGATGGCCGACCTGAGAGTATGAAGGTCCTCGCGACATTACCGAAGCTCCATAGGGCTATCGTTCATCTGATGTCTTTCAATGACAAGTACGATACAGTGGTGTCATGTGACGAAGGTGGGATGATAGAATACTGGAGCCCGCATTCTGAACGTGAATTCGAAAAGCCATCTTCAGTTTTCGTATACAAATCTGATACCAACCTCCTGGACTTCAAGAGGGCCAAGTCAGTACCTTCCTCACTAACGATCTCTCCGACTTGTGAACAATTCGCTACGTTTTCATATCCAGACCGTCAAGTCCGCGTCTTTGATTTCTCCTCGGCAAAGCTCTACAGATCATACGACGAGTCCATCAGCACCCTGACGACTATTCAGCAAGCAGCCTCCTCAGACAAAAAGCTCCCGGATCTAGAATTTGGCCGCCGCATAGCTATAGAAACAGACCTAACCTCGCTGTCCTCCCTCACAAAACAAAACATAATATTTGATGAATCTGGCTACTTTATAATCTACGGATCCCTCGCGGGTATCAAAATCCTAAACATGACCGCAAATAGCTTACCTCGTCTCCTCTCCGCCGAGGAAGGAATCCGCCCAATGCATCTAGCAATCTATCAAGGCGCCCCGAAGAAGAAGGCCCTAATGACTGTAGAAATGGCTGCATCTGCGAACCCGCTTCTCAACGAATCCACCGAACGAGACCCCATGATCATCTGCACAGCCTATCAAAAACCCCGTTTCTACATCTTCACCAACGACTCTAGCGCTTCAAAGTCCGAGCGGGATATCCTAAACGAGAAGCCGACCCAGGTGAGCCAGGCAAGTGCCGGCCCCACCGCTGCAGCAGCAAAGCATGAAAGTGGCCAGGCGGCAATAATACATACCTCCCTCGGCGACATCCACGTAAGACTATTCCCAGAGGCTGCGCCAAAAACCGTGGAGAACTTTGTTACACATGCAAGAAATCAGTACTATAACGGGACTATATTCCATCGTGTCATCAAGAAATTTATGATCCAGGGTGGTGACCCACTTGGCGACGGTACCGGCGGAGAATCAATCTGGGGTGGGGAATTTGAGGACGAGTTTTCCACGCTTAAGCATGATAAACCGTATACATTGTCTATGGCTAACGCTGGCCCAAGTATGTCTCTTCCTTCCTCCCTCCTCGAAACATTGTTTGGCTAATAGTCCACAGACACAAATGGGTCACAATTCTTCATCACTACGGAAAAAACGCCCTGGCTTGACAATCGCCACACTATCTTCGGAAGAGCCACGCAGGGACTGGACGTCGTGCATAAGATCGAGAACGTGCGCACATTCAAGGAGAAGCCGGAGGATGATGTGAAGATTGTTAGTATCACGGTGTTGTAGATTACTGTAAGTTGTATAATCAGTGCTACATCATTTCCGCACATAAATCCGATGGTGTGATATTATGCATATAGTTGTCAGTGTCTGGTGCCGATGAGGCAAGGGGTTTCATGGGATATCACTCGGAATGAGAAATGGCATTGAAAGGTTGCGGTGGTGCGGGGTAGTATGACCAGATTGTGAAATAGAATGACGAGATATCTCTCGGTGTTTGTACTAGTAGATGTCTATTTATCGTGCGGAGAACTTTGTGCAAGCCTACAGTACATATTGTGTAAAGTTCGGAAACGATCTATGAGTAGCTTAGATAACGTTTGGATATCCAATTGGAGACAATATTGACCGCTTCACTAACTTTAAGCCCAATCTGATAGAAGCCAAGAAATGTGAATAGTAGCTTTCACTCTCGCCAACTCAAAGGTTTGTGCCGAGACGTTACCTTTTTTTTTTTCTTTTTTCTTTTTTCTTCAAACCTATATTCACACAATAGTATGTGATTCTGGGCCTTTAAGGAATATCTTAGGCCTAACTTTCCCCGAGATAAATCTGGGGGAGAGGGATGGTGTATGACCCAAGGACTGACAGAACTTGCTAGAGAGAGAGGAGTACACCGATAGTAATTCCGCCTCACAGGGCCGGATCAGAGGTTTCTGCGGTAGCCTACTTACTTATCATACTCCCTTTGACTTCCTCAGCTTGCGCAGTCTAGGTTTTAAAAAGCGATCAAGGCTTTAGCTAATCGTTGCATTTCCCCCTCAAGCCCATCGTTATCTAACTCGACCTTGTTGGAAACTGTAGTTACAGTAGACTACGGTCACGGTTGTGTTCTTGCTTTCTCCGTTACTCCGGTCACGAGTGATACCTCGTCACTGCTTGCGTCATCCCCTCCCCTCCCCTCCCCTCAACACTTGTGTGTCCTCTCTCTCTCCTCTTTGTTTTTCTTTTCTTTTCTTCTTCTTCTTTCTCTTAATCTCTCTCTCTCTTTTAGTTTATCAAGCAATACAAGTCGTTCTCCCTCTTCAGAGAGTTCACTTTACTGAAACTCGTGATAACCGCTCGCTTCGCTTCGCTTGCCTACTCGGATTCCTGGTATGATACATCTCAACACACCTATGCCGGGAGCTAACTTCAACAGCGATTAGTGCTCGGATAATACCCTAAGTTACCCTGTTTGTATCGTAAAAAACCGATAACCGAACCGCAACTTACAGTTATAACGCACGATAGCGGAAAACGCTATCTCGTCCTATAATGCCTGACGCAGAGCAGTGATGGTGGTGCCTTCCATCATAGAGTTCACGCCATAAAAAGTGCCGAAAATCAAACCTCCCTAAAACAGTCGGATTTTAGACCCCTAGCTAGCAGTGCTTAGCGGATAATTAGACAAGATTCAAACATGAGCCTTCGATAGTAAAAATCGAAGATAGCGCACCACAAGAGGCTACTAAATAAGGAAAACCCAAGTTAGCCCCACCACATTCTTCCCCATAATACCGGTGGTTCACAGCACACCCAAGAACCAAATTTGTGTTTCTTTCCCCCCTGTATAGCTACCCGCAAACCCTCCCTCCTCTCCACCTTACACCTAAACTATTTTCTTCCCTTAGCTCGACTAATGACGTCCAGTGAGTATATGATACTATAAACTGCCGTGCCGTGCAAGTATCATATCATACAGCACAATCACGAGACACCAACCCTCGATGAAACGCGACTTTTCCCCTGCCGGCTGAATCTTCCCCCCCACACACATATACCACATTGCACAATATCATCCCTTCGCACTCTGCGACAAAACCTTTTTTTTTTTATCGGGCGACTGTATCGTACGATGTGTAAACTTACAGTAATGTTGGAAGTCGAATAGTAGTCGAGTGATATATGGTGATTGTATTTCTGTTCCTTATCTAAATGTGAGTGATCTGCCGGGGGGGGGGGGGGGGCGATTACGGCGGTGACGTATGTACGAGGTGGCGGTTAGCGGGGTTGAATGAGTGAAGATGGCGCAGCGGTTACGACTTGGCTAAGTTTACGGTCGGAAGGGTTGAAGTCAAGCATCGGAGTAATTACAGCAGCGTGGGAGCTCCTCAACTGGGCGGAAGTAACGGGCTAATTTGAGGAGGCGGGAAAAATTGATGATTCGGGGCCATCACCCCTTGAGGGGAACACATTTGCACCTATCATACCCTATCATAAGTGATTTGCTGTGATTTAATTAAACCGCCCTCTGTCCCCACAAGGGGTGTTAGGGTTAGTCTCCCCTCTCCTAGGTCCCAACTACTATCCCACCGAGTGACAGGCTATGAATATAAATACAACAAGAGATCCTAATCTAGAATACAAATCTACTCATAGTCATCATCATCGTCCTCGCTACCACTGCTGCTACTACCACTGCTATCACACATTTCAACATCTTCCTCCTCGATACCCTCATCGCCCATCTCCATGACACCTAAACAAGTAATCCGTCGCTCCGTCTCGTAAATCCCAACCAAACAACCAATCTGTCTTCCTTCTCCGCCATCAATCCGGACCTTCTTCATCTCGCGGGTATCCTTTTCCGAGTCCTTGCCGAGATCCCAGATTCGCACCACCCCGTCGGTTCCGCCAGTGATGAGGTGGAAATTACCCTTGACGGCGATCGTATCAAAGTCCTTCACCCTACCAGGCATTCCAATAGACCTTCCTCCGAGGAAACCAATTAGATTTGGAGAATCTAGAGATTCCAGACCGGCAGTGGAGTAGAATAACACTCTCCCGTCCTCGGTAGAAATTGTCAACACTTCCTCCTCTTCAGTATCTTTCTTATTCTGCGTAATGGCGGTGGGTAAGTTAATGTACCGGATCTGATGGACCTTGGATATCGGTGTTGTCCGAATTCGGCATTTCGGCTTGGAGTCCATCCCGAAGACTACCACTCCGCGGTCGAAAGCGATTGCATACTCTTCTCCGGTTTTGCTCCATACTACCTTCATTCCTTCGCTACCAAAGATTGGGGGAACGACTTCTTTGCTTAGGGCTAGTACTCCGGCTTTACGACCTGTCATCAAGTTCCACATCCGGACTTGCCGTGTACCCTTGCCAACTGAGAGGAGGATCTTTTGAGATGGGTGAAGGGCAATATCATTGATACCTCCGGCGCCGCCACCATAGGTTGCCTCAGAATTGAACGTGTCAACCCTTGGGCCATATCCGTCTCCGTGATCGATTGCATAGTTGACCGGTTTGGGTTTGGGCTTCGGACATTTAAGCATTGATAGTGGTGCCCAATCCCGAGTTCGGAGGATATGAATCTGAGCATCCAGCCCCGCAGTGATAATTTTGGATCGGTTAGGAGTGAATAGTATAGCTGTCGGGGTGTTGAGATGATGGGATAACACCCCCAGGTTTTTGTTTTTGGGGTTGCTTGCCGTGAGAGTTGAAGTTGCCTTTTTCAGTTTTCGAAAGTTTATCGGTGGAAGAGCAGATGATAGGGTGTAAAGGTTTATGTGCTCGTCTGCCGAGGAAGTAGCGAGGATACGCTTCTGCAAGACGTTTGCAGAGGGTGGTGAGATTGTTAGGGTGCGAATTGGCGCTGTGTGAGCGGTGAAGAGGAAGGAATCGGTAAAGGTTGCGGGTAGCGAAATTGCATCGTTTTCGTTCAGAGTTGAAGATGTAGCAGTGGTGGAGGATGATGGGGAGGCGGGGGGGATTGTCACGATGAAGCCGTGAAGGACCTTGTCGTAGGATCCAGTGATTACCTGGAAGCTGAAAGGTGAGTGAGAGGATTCGGAGGCTTGCGGAGGTGCTAAAGCGGGAGGAGGGGTAGTGGAGTTTCCGGCTGCAATGGTGGTAGTATCGCTAGAGACAGCAGTGGAAGCACCGGTGGCGGTAGAAGGAGTAGATCTCTTTCTTTTGACCATTATTCCAAATTTACGGGTGTTTGTTGCTCTGAAGGTGATGATAGAGGTGCCGGTTGAAGAAATTATTCCTTGGAGTATTTTTTTAAATGAGCGAGATTTTTGGCCAAGATGTTATCACATGACTAAGCCAACTAGTAGAAAGTGGGAAAGGTACGGCAAAAAATTGGGTCAAATTCAGCATCGAATTTCATAATAGTGGAAATCGCTGTGCTGAACCGCAATAGGCTTAACAGAGAAGGTTAACAGAATTACGGGTATGATACCAGTTCATGAGATTCAGCGGGTTTGGCTTAAAATAATCTATACCCTACCTAGAGAGCATTGTTCCTTTTATTGTAGGGGTCCCAGGTCCTTTGTCTCTTGGTTGCGTCTGATATGGACAACTTGGCGCCAAGACATACAATCAGATAAGGCCAAGGCGTGGAGGCACTGTCTTTCAGGGGTTCTCGTTCTTTGTCACAGGAGATTTGATTGCGAATCACAGGGCCCAGCAGCCCTGACTTCTACTTGATGCGTGACTCAAAAATCGGCTTTCATATGTGGCAATGGCCTCTCTTCTTAGCTCCGACCGATAACATACCGGTACGATACAGTACTGGCGCAAGTGAGAAGGAAATTTGGTCACAACACAACCATCAAGGAACCAATCGGCCATACCGGCATGTCATTAGGTACCTTTGTCACTTAATATAAATGATGGAAAATAAGAATGGCCACAACTCCTGGGAGATCAACGATGGGAATCGTCTAGGGAATAGGCCGAGAAGCACGCCAGAGGATACCCTTTCCCATCGAAAATCAGTAGAGTCGAGTCGAGTGATTGCTTTTTGGTTTCCTCCATTTTTCTTTCTTTTTCTTCTACGAGTACAGTACTTGCTGCTCAAGTACGGTATGATACTCGTACTTGTGGAATTGATCTGCCCTGTGGCCTGTTCGTGATTGGTTTGATTATCTCGGTTGTGATTGAGATCTACGATGGTTCAAAGAATGGGCTCCGGTAGGGTAGGTTGGTTCATAACTCGATGTTGCATATGATACTTGTAAGACGGTTGCAGCGTGGGGTACCGTGCCGGTAGTTAACGGAAGAAAAGCTGACTAACCTCCTTGTCTTCTTCGGACCTCGCTTCGAGTCTTTTCCCCCAGCAACCAGTTTTTTCATTTCCGCCCCTTTCTCTTCCAACAACCCCCCTTGCTAAAAAAAGACAAAGCTCAAAGAATCCGATTGTTCTCCTTTCCTCCTCCGACTTCTTCCAAGCCTTTTAACTTGCCCCTTACCTAAGGCATTTTTTTTTTTTTCCCTCTCCCTTAACTCCTGTTGCTTTCCCCTATCTTTGCCTTATCGGGGCCATAACACCTCGCCAAGCCAACTACCTTGCCTCTTTCCGTAGCTTCTCAAGCGGACATCAACGACAGCCGACCAACCAAAATCTTTGTCTTCCGTTCTAACTTGTTCACTGCCCAACCTTTTTCTCCTCTCACCAAAATCTCTCTACCGCTGACCCGTTGCAACCCCCCTGAATCTAACCCTAACCCACCTCTCCCCCGCTCAACGTCACCTCATCCCAGGTTATAGAAGATACCGCTACCAACTGTTCAACAACCTTTTTAATCAAGAAATCCTTCACGGTAATCGCCTTCCCCGTCCCTGTTTACCCTATCGCCCTCGAAACCCTGATGTCTGTAGATGTTGTCGCTGACTTTTTAGAGGCCAGTCCTTCTAAGCGAGCTCCGAGTTTTGCTGTACATACGTTTATGCCAGCTTAAGCCGGCTTGTATCATGGTGGAGAAGAGTTCTATACAGAATCTGCGGAATAATGCCGTGAGCAGGAGGCTAGAGGAGCAAAAGTGAGTTATTCTCTTTATTATTTTGTCGTCAAGTCCCTCGTTTTTCCCGCTCAGTATCCCTTTTCCGACCGACGATACGCCCGTTGCCATGTCACGTCGCGTATCGTGATTATCAAAAAATAAAATGAAAACAATGAAAACCTAAAGGAAGAAAAAAAAAAAGAGAAAGGGGAAATCGAATAAAAAAAACCCACCTTATCTTTTACGGTCGGAATTGATACGCGACCTCAATTTCACTTGACAATTGCAGATATATTAATTCTAACGGATTTTTTTCTAATGCTGGTTCCAGAAATCTAATCATCTCGCGGAAACGAAAACTACAGGAGGTCTACGCAGTATGTCGCCACATCGACAGAACAAAGCCTTTTCCAAATGCCGATATCGTCGAGACATGGGGAACAATTGAGCGATATGAGGGTGCAAATATGGAGGACGGTGAGAAGAGGTTTCTTGAAGAGAATGATATCGAGAGGTAAATTATTCTGGGGGTTTTGTGGGCGCTATTGATTTTTGTTGACCCTTTGCCTAGAGGTCGTTCTTTCCGAGAACCCACACTTCCGCCACATTCTTCCTACCAATTAGCATCTCATTATGCTGTAAAACCGATTTCACATCATGCGACACCCTTATCGACGCCTGTTCTTGAGAAGCCTCCACAAGTACTTGAGCATCCAACGGTTTCGCAGGAAGCCGAACTCTTAGCTGAGAAGGAGGCGCGACATACTTTCGATGCTCGGAAGAGGATAGAGGACCAATCATCTACAAAATCTGGGGCTACAAATGGGAAACGATCGAGCGAAGCGCCAACTGAAGATGGCTCGGTGGATTCGGAAGCAACTGAAGAGGATTTGGGGTCGCTTTCTCATGCCATTGAACCCTCTGAGCGGGCAAAGCTAGGGAATGCGGCGCCAATCGTTAATGTTGGCGGAGTTCCGGTGGTACAAGAAACGACTACAAGAGTTCCGGATGATCATGAGCGGTCGCTTGGAGTTCGCCCGCCACCAATACCTTCTGAACTTGTGAACGCAGCGAGAGGCGGCACTATACAAACCACGGCATCACGAGACGACAAGATCAAGGAGCGGGATGCTTGTACGGAGAAAGTTAAGTCTACCGAGTCAACTGCGGTCAAGAGTTTTGGCGATTATGCGTGCGAAGTACCGGATTCCTTCGAGTCATCACAGGTCACATCGTTGTCTGAACCTCCGAGTCCTGCTCCTTCAAAAGGCACGATTCTTGAGCCCCGGGAAGAGCCCCAATTGCCCGTGACGTCCCCACAAGTTCAACAAACCCCTCCACAACCACCTCTGGTTATCATTACCAATAGAGAAAATCGCCCTTCCCCTATTACTCCCTCCAGATTACCCCCAGGACATGTTTCCCATCCGGATGTTTATTCACCTACATCCTCAATCGACGGTGATAACCGTAGTACTCCCGGCAACATCATATCTTCTGCGACCAGCCCGGATGCTAACCACATATTAGGCTCAGACCCTCGTTCGGAGGAGATCAATGGCCAAATCAAAGAGGTTGTTGCTGAATCCGGTCCCTATGGCGTGATGACTATGCCAGCTAAGGAGGCAGAGCAGGAGGAGTTGGCTGGAGCATTTGTGGGGAAGAGGATGGCGCCTTGTGAAGCACAGTCCGAAAAGTCATTGCCCTCTGTCCTGGCCGCTCAGGATGTTATCGCAGATGAGAAAGAGGTCCAGTCCCAACTACCCATCTCACCTCAGGAGCTCACGAATGGGGGGGAACTTGATCTTGCTGCGGTCGAAGCGGGGGTAGCATCTACAATTCCGGAAGCCGATGAGGCTCCTCAATCAGCTGGAACCAAGAAATCAGCATCACCCGACCCTTCGGCCCAGCTGAGATTGGAGAATTCACTCGCCCAGGATGATGTTGTCAAACCTGATTCGTTGGCTGACGAGAGACCACATTCTTCCCAAAAATTGGCGGGGGCAGGCGAAACACATGATGAAGACCTCGAAGATCAGGTACAACTTGTGGGCAGTCGCGAGCCCGAACCCAGAGCTGCCGGATCGACAAGAGAACCTATGGAGGCTATGAGGGAGGTCAGGGATGGCACCGAAAATATGGAGATTGATGTTCCGGACAGAGTTGGAGATATTGGCGCAACGAGTCATGATGCTGTCATGTCTGGCGTCGATCAGCCGGTGGTGCACAGGACTACATCAGGGACACATGTAGGCGACATCTCCATAAGCACCATTCCTTTACCCGAGCAGCAGAGTTTAGAGGCATCCACTTTGCAAGAGATTGATGACTCTAAAATGGAGATCGATCACACTGCAAACGAACGGCATGACGAAGCAGGGTCGCCGGATAAAGTACCGACTCCGGATGTTAATACATTAACTGATGCTACAACAGAGCCACCCGGTAGTTCTGCGGACTCCATGCTCGGGCGCGGCGATAAGGAAGAGGTCCCTACTACCGGCGAGGTGGTGGTGGGCGCGGCCGTGTCCGATAGTTCCCTGATTCCGAGCACATCACTAGCGAAGCAACCGTTACGAAGGCGAGAGACGCGCAAAAAACAAGCGAAGCTAAGCAAGGTAGTCATCTCTTCAACACACCATGCCTTGGCCGCCCTTAAAGAAGAGGCTAAGCGACTACATGAGGATCAAATTGCTCAAGGACCGATTGTTGTTGCTCGGCGTAGAGACCAACAAGCAGCCTCTGTAGCAGCACGGCGCAGTGCGGTCTTCCAGCCTGGCAGCAAAATTGATGCAATTACTCGATATGGTATCGCAGAGCCGCCATCGAAGGAAAAGAGCAAAGTAAAAAATGCCGATATGTTCGATGTTGCGTATACTGCCAAAGCCTCGGGAACCTCGATATCTGACCTACTCCAACGATCAAGCAAGACTCTGACTACAGATGACCACCAAGTGCATTACTTTGAGACTCAGGCAGTAAGGATCGAAAACCGAATTCTTGAGCTACAGGATCAGGGGCTGTGGAGTTTGCGACAGATCCCCCGGGTTGTAGAGCCGCGAAGGAGGAAATGCCATTGGGATTACCTTCTCGAAGAGGCAAAGTGGCTTCGAGATGATTTTAAAGAGGAGAGGAAATGGAAGATTGCTATGGCAAGATATTATGCAAAAGAAGTAGCCGGATGGCACCGGATGGGCGAGGGGAGATGTCAGCTACAGATTGATAGGAAGCGAATCGGTGTTGTGCCTAAAGGGATACGGGAGGAGCGGAAAAGAGTTGCGTATGTTGAAATGCAGGATAGTGATATGAATCAGCCCACCCCTGATTTAATAGATGGTTGTGGATCTCCCGAAAGCGATGACGACTTTCCGATGGATGACAGGCATCATGATACGGGTCAGGGCAACTTTGCCCATATTTATGAACCACCTGCAACCCTTTTCACGCTTTCGCCTGAGGAGACGGTGTTTGCTATGCCAGCCTCAAAGGCAGCAGACGATATTTTAAACCAACTACCGTTATATGGCCCTCCTGAACCCCCTACTGGACGACATGAAGAGGTCGAGGAGGAATGGATGAGATTACCAGTCATTGCCATCTCAAAGTATGCAAGTGGGAAGCTAGTCATTCAAGAAGAGCAAGGCCCCCCATCCAAGAAGAGCAGATACGAATACGAGGAAAGTCAGGACCCCTACGCAGACGATTCCGATGAGGATGAAAAACTAGGTGGCGTTGGGTTAATCGGGCGCAGTGAGAGAGATAAGTTACGAAAGCCGTCATCTCTTCCTCCCGAGCAGACAAACGTTGCATTGTTCAAGCCAGAATACAAGCCGATACTACAGAGGGTACATAGCACTCATGTTCCGCGCTTGCCTAGTGACTTTCCGCCACCTGCTTTCTTTGAAAATCGCCACCCGAGTTTGTGGTTGGCGTCTGAAGACGAAATGCTCAAAACTCTTGTCCGAGAATATCACTATAACTGGGGGCTTGTTAGCCAGTGTCTAACACTTCCTGGTGACTGGCATTCTGGCTCAGAAAGGCGAAGTCCTTGGGAATGTTTTGAACGCTGGATTGCCCTTGAACCCATTCCACCCGAATTTGCCAAAAGCCCACACTTTAAGCCAATCCAACAACGCCTGGATGTCGCTGCAAGAGTAAACGGACTGTATGGTAATGTGCCCGGCTCAGCAGGCGGAAACGGCTCCGGAGGTGTGAAACCGAGGAGGGGGACAGCACCAATCAGGGTAGAGAAACGGAGAAATACACGGAACTTTGCGCTTATCGAGTCAATGCGAAAGTTGGCGAAAAAGCGGGAAACCAGCGTTAACAAGCAGCAAACCAACAAGAGTACGATACCCCCCCCCCCCCGCCCCCATTCACCAGAAAAGGTCTTCCTTTTTCCCATATTCGAGGCTGACAAATTATTTAGACCAAGTTGTCGCTGCTATGAAGAGAGCTTCCGAAAGCCAAGCTAGTGCTAACCAGCTGAGAACACCGCAATACTTCAGTGCGATGAAGTTCGAACGGGAGCAGAAACACCTAGAGCAGAAGAATATATACAGTCAGCATGTGCAAATGCAACAAAGTCGAAATGTATGGTTTATGCCTCTCCCAAGACTTCTAAGTTTGTTACTAACATAACATCAGGGCATTCCCCCCCAAGCTCGCATCCCACATCCAGGCCAACACCATGGGCTTGCAAATGGTGTACCAATTCCTGTCCAACAACGAGTCGGTGTCCCCGCCCCACAAGGACCCAACGGGGTCCTTCAGGTACCTCGGGCGGCACCGATGCAGAACGGTACCAACGGTGTTCCAATGAGATCTCTTCCGCCGCAATTGTCTCAGGGGCAAACACAACGCTACACTCCTGAACAGATTGCCCACCTCCGTCGGATACAGCAGCATGCCGTGGCGGCTGCGGCCGCGGCATCGCGAGGTTATCCGCCTTCTGGGATATGATGGCGGAGTTATGATATGATGTAGAGGTAGAATAGAGGTGGTTTACTACGATAACATTTAAGCTCTCGATAAGAATGTACATAGGTGTAGAAGCTGATTGTGTATCATGTTGATGTGGTTTGCCACGCGTGCGGGTTTGGTGTTTGGTTGAATTATCCATAATGAGCATAATAAGTGAAACTCGTAAAATCAATTGCGGGGATAAAACAATTGTCCTAACCATAGGAGAACTTATGGGGAGAAAATCCTACACATATGATACCTTAAGATGCAAATTAACATACTTTTTAAAAATGCACGTACCATATGCTTCAAGATTTAAACCTTTAATATTATAATATTATCTAATTGATGATCTTTCCATTTTATTATACACGGTAATATTGTGCCTTAACAAAATTAACCGTACAGTACAGTACATCAACAAACAGGAAAAACTTCGGCCATGACAACAGCACTCTCCGACCAACCTCATTGTCATGAAAAGAAAAAAAGAAAGAAAAAAAGATATAAAAGATAAATACATAGTAGGATACTTAGTTAGATATTAACATTAAATTTTGATCTAGAGAAATATCTTTCGGAGGTATGATATTGAAAATGTTGGGCGATGAGGAGGGGTTGCGTTGCCAGCAATTGGTTTGTGTATCATGCGGTTAATTTTGTTAACTTAGTAACCATAACTGTAATTTTCCTAGGGGCATTTGGATACAGAGCGGTTATGAGAACTCTGGCATGAGAATTATTGTGAAAAATATGAGTTGTACTGGAATTGAATATAAGGATAAAATATTTATGCCAAGGTGTCTTCCATTTTGAAATAAATGGTATATATTATTGTTATACTTTCTCTTAGTAGGGGGATAAAGTTACTTGTAGTAGGAAACAGTTATCTTTTTTGATTCTTCTTAGGTGAGTGTCTACATTGCCTAGGTATGATGTCAATCTCGGATATTATGAGAGAAACTCTTGTTCCTTCTGTCAAGTACCCAATAGTTTGAAATAACAAGCTTGTGTGGTAAGACTAATTGATAGGAAAGTACCATGCTGATTGCCTGAAGAACACATCTGAAATGGCAAAAGAGCCCTTCCCATTATTGTCACATTTCCTCCATTTCTCCAAGCCACAATTTGAAGAAACATACACAGTTATGCAAATCTCACAAATCATACCAATCAGGGGCAAACTGGGAAACTAGTGCACAAAAATGACACTGTTCTGATATAGCTCTTACTCTCATAGCTGCCAGATACCCCAATCAGTATGAATAAGAATGAAGAGGAAAAAGGAAGAAATAGATAAATTTGAATTAAATATAAGGAAATCTCAAGAAGGGAAATATATAATAAAAGCAATAGGGTTCTTATTTATAACTAAATACGCCAAAAAAGTTTTTAAAAATAAAGAGAAGCTTTCAGTGCAAAAAAGCTGAAAATAGATTAAAGTGAATCAGAAAAGAGAAGAGATGAGAAAACTGGAAATAAAATAAAATAAAATAAAATTTGTAAAAAAAAAGTATATAGCAAGATTTAACTGGGTAGCTACTGAACTTGAAGAGAAGACTGTGATTGTAGCTGTAGTTAGTTAGTATATAATTGTTGTAGTAGTTGCAGTTTAATGAGCTTTTGGCTATTCTTAATTCTAGGACTTTCAGCACTAACTGAATCAACTATAGGAGAGTATGTGACTAGATTTAGTGGCTCATTAAATCTAATCATAGTACTAGTATTTACTGCCCCTATTCAGACCAAATTGTATACATATAGAGCTCTATGTCGCTAATTAAATAATGGAACTGATTATCAGATTGACATCTAATCTGATAAGGGCATAGGTAGTAGCCCTAATGGTAATCTTTATACTAAGTAGTCACATTCACACAAACTACCCAGTATCTTCTGGCTTAGCATCTCTTAATGCTTGAAAACAGCCTTTCTTCCTCATGCTTTCTCATTCCTCCTTACAGTAGCTTCTCTCTTCACCCTTTTATCACAATATAAAACCCTCTCTTTTCATATTCCTTCTACTTTTTCCTTATTGGCTACATACAACTCTCACCTATAAACACTACTTCTCCTCCTTTTCATACACATTCCACTACAAGTATATATACCACCTTGTCCTCTCCTTATACCCTTTCATTTCATATTATAATATCCCCCTCATCTGTTTCTATTCTCTTTCTGTTTATTTGGAAAATATTTACTAAGACTAGTTTTCATATCTAGCTACTCAATTGTCTACCTACAGGTACTATCACACTCAGTTACCAATGACACCTGTCTATTTCCTGTTTTTTCTTTCCTGCCAGGTATGCAATATTTTTATTTGTTTTCTATTCTATTCAAATAATATTAAGTGATAACTTATACATATACAAGAAAGAAAGAAGACCAAAAGTTATAGTCAGTATTAGTGAGAGAGAAAACTAGCTGAGTTTGTTCTTGATTCGACAGACAATAGTCTAAGGACTTGTAGGGAATTCCTGGTAAGATATAATATCTTACCTCTTTTCTCACCTTGGATAAATTATACTCTTATATAGATTCAACGTCAATTAATATATATATATATCTAGACTATACAGTGGGATGCCAGGAATTGGGTGAGAGCTTTCCAGAGTGTAGCAGTTTCACCTGCTAGCCCGCAGACAGTACAAGTTATGGAACAGAATCTTCTTTCTGCTCAGTGGCATGCAGCCATTATTGAGCTTAATTCTAAGCATGGACTTGTACAAAATTTAGCAAACAAAACTAATTCTCATTTTTTTCTTCTTAAACCTATTTCTCAGTCAGTATAATACCCTATACCTTTCCCAACTGACTTTGTATTATAAATTTACTATTATAATAAAAATATGATTCTGACTTATATTCTTGCCAGGGCACTCTTTCATCCTTCATATTGCCAGCTCACTCTACTAATATTTATTAATAAACTTGATGATATGCAGTAGTTTATTATTAATCCAAGATATTACTATTAAAATATATGTAGGCCTAATAACTACCTCTTGAATAAGTCATATTTTGTTGGAAATCAGATAAGTTATATTCTATTTCCAATAAATCTGCCATGTATACCTTATTCTTCTAAATGCTAGTCTTATTATCACACTTTTGGAAAATATCAAACTCTACTAACTTATTTTCTATCAAGGTGGATGCTACTTCTGATCAGAAAAATCTACTACTTTCATTTTTGGAATAACCTCCTCTATCACTAAGATGAATTTCTATAAAATAATAGAAATTGTGTGTATTTTCATATAAGTATTCCATTTGGAAGATGCCAGGGAAAGTCTTATTAAATGAGGCAAGATGGTGCTAGAGCTAGAAGACTACATAATTATATTAAGTGCTAGGATTGGTTATCTTTTGATATACTATTGCTTACTAAATTTAAGTTCTACAAGTCCAATACAGAAATTACCTTCAGCTGTCCAATATTGTATTACCAACTACTCTGAAGCTTCATGCATAAAGTTATTCTATCAACTGGTAGGGAATGGTGATTATACATGTATTCTAACTAGGGGGAAAGTTATTTATCAGCAGCTTGGGAGTTTGGCTAGGTTCAACACTTGCTATATATTCTGCTAGCTTTTGAACTGTATTGGGAGGCCTACAACTTCACTCATAGCTGTACTCTTCTCTCTCCAACAGTAGAAGAACCATCTGATCAACTCAGTCCAAAATACCCTCTTACTTACATATGGTATGCATAACTTTTGTAATTACTATAAACTATCTATAAACCTGGATATATAGTCTACTATACTAGGCAGATTTTACAACTAACAGTTTTGTAGAAGAATTATAAGATTATTCTTTTTACTACAAAAGTGATTGAGTCTTTCTCAACTCTCAGCTGTTCACTTTCAAGTCAGGAATAGGGTGACAATAATTAGCCACCTATTGACGACATACTCTGTTGGCATTATAGCTAGGCTTAGAGAACTACATATTTGCATGTGCATACTCAGGTATGTGTTTGTTATAGTAAGAGTTAAGTTTTTGCTGAATATAGCTTACAGCTAAAGTCTATAGGAGGTCAGGATTCTGTTATTTAACTAATACCTCATCTCGTGAAAAAACCATTTCACCAGAGTTAAGTTTAGTAATTATACCTATAGTAAGGTATTAGGTGTAGCTAATATGGTAATTAGTATATCAGGCTTGACCTGGATTTTTATCTTGAACTGATATTTGTCTAGACAGACTTATTGATTATAATTGAAAATTACTGATAAGATAGCTAGATGAAATGGAGAGGTAAAAATCTTTAAAAATAATTTCTTAGAGTGTAACTTTTTATATTGATAGAAGTTTTTCTCAAGTCTTTAATGATATTTTGTATAGTAAGAAAGGGGTTTCACTATTTATATTCTATATCTGAGTATTTGCAGGCTGTATGTTCTAATTATAGAAACTAACTAATCACTTACTTATTTCTTTCAAACACAAGGGTGTAGGTAATATTTGACTCTGAAAACTGCTTGATCTCTCACTTTAGTATTATAAAGACTTGAATAACTATATTATTTTGAGAGTATGTCTAGCTTATTAGCAATAAGCAATTTGAGTAAAATCTAGCCTACTATTACCTGTAAGGAAATATTCTTCATTTAATCAAATAATGAATAAGCCAACTTCCAAATGGTTAGGTCATGTTATGCTCACAAGTTGAAAATTATATATATATAGACTATGTTTGAAATAACTATTGCTTAAGATCATACCAATCATGATTTATACTCAATTCTTATCAATAGCTGAACAGTTCTGAGAAAACCTGAAAGACTTCAATTTTAATATCTGTATAAATATCAAATTAGTTTTTTAGATAATTTTAGCCTCAATATCTATTTTGATCCAACTGACAGATCTTGGATATTTGAATTCCTACTAATTGCTGGAATCCGCTTTGTGGATAGATGCTTAAACTTTTAGTTACTAAGCCCGTATTATGATTTAAAGAGTTATTATGTATCCTGCCCCAAAGTATTACAAGATTCCCAGAGGGCAATATAGCGAAACTGAAAGGATAGGGAGGAGAAGCATTGATAGCATTTCTGTAAAAGGGATAATAAAAATGAGGAACTAATAAAGTAATCATTCAACCTAGAATATTAATATAGAATATTTGTGTGAGACGTGAGAGTTCGAATCCTTAAGGGATCTTGAACTCTTTAAATACAAATATCTCAAAATCAAATATGTTGTTTAACTAAGAATGCTAAGCTCCGCTAAGGCAGAAACGAAAACAACTAACTGTTAAAACAATGGTGTAGTTTTGACACGATATAACTAAGTTAAATAAGTAATGAAATCAAACAAGCAAGAAATCACTAGTGATGTACTAAACTAGTAATATATAGTGGGAAGCATAGAGTTTTCCAATTAGATATAAGGAACAACGCGTAAGTATAGGCCAATTAAAGCAAGCATTATCCAATAGAAAACTATAAGATAAGGAAAGTATAAGATAAGGAATTTAGATTACTAGGAGAATCCTAAATAGGCAATATTTAATGTCAGAGCGATGACTAGTAGTGATAATAGTAGATTCTGTTACAACTCTAAAGAGTATAAGTAGAAAGCATGAGACTCTTCTCTTATGAGCTATCAAACATCTTAATCTTATGATATTCTATTGATAAAATATGAGAAATTGGTTTTCTATTATTATAGAAAGTTCAGGGAAATGTTTTGAAATTTTTTATATAACAAAAATTAATTCTAATTTCTTCTCGATTAGCAATACTCCTTATGATAATACAAATTACTTTCTATGAGATAATTAGACTTCTTATCTTATTAATTCTGCCTCCCTCTAATATACTAAAAGTTAACTTTGTGTATATTTTGCTTGTGATATATAAGCCAAAACTGTTGCAACTGTGATATGGTTAATAATAGACTGATAGTCTCTGAGTTAAGAATCAGTGAAGATGTGGAATAGCCAATCGCATAGTCTTTAGGAATAATGAAAATGAAGTATACTTTTTTGATTAGTTTATTAAAAATAGTTAGCAGATCTGCACCTTTGAGTAATATTATTCCCTGTTATCAGGCATATGTGATTTGAAACAATATTATTTTCATATAATGAAATAACATCTTAGCCACGGATAGGATATTTTAGCTAAAAAGAATAAAGATATCCTTGGAGAATACTAGGGTTAATACAATAATCTTAGATTTTTCTAGCTTGATCAATAAAGTTGCTGGGAAGTAGAGTAATAAAATTTTCTTTTATCCCAGATTTAGTTTAAATAGTATTGAATTTCAAGTAGATTGTCATGTTGTCAATAATTGGTATATCATTTACATAAAATATACTACCTTTAAGAAATCAGTTAGGAACATATTTTCTAGAAACCAACCAGCAGTACTACTCAAGTAGGTTGTACAGGACAGCTCTTTGAAAAGTAAGAAATGATTATTTGGCAAGCTTATAAGAATCTTCACAATACTTTATAGGCTATTATTTATATTCTTATTCATAATTTCTATTACAATTCAGATGATACTTGCAACAAGTAATACAAATAATCTTTTATGGAAAACTTTTTTTTTTCAGGTTTTTCTATCTATGTTGTCTCTTTAGTAAGTACTTAAGCTTCTTTAAAACAATAGTGATTATTAGCTTGATTAACATACTCAATATCACTAACTGTATTCTAGATATCACAATAGAGATATACAGACTTTGTATTAAGAGTATAAGAATATTATAGAGAATAACTAAATAATTATGTAGAAAGCTTATCCTTCTAGATAGTCAAGGCACTCTTTTATAAGAGCTCTTTCTACAATTTTAACTCTTGTATAGGAGTATTACACTATCTCTCAGGGTGATACTTGTAGCAGGTAACAACTAGTTTATTTGATTGCTCTTAGGCCAATGCCTATATTGGCCAAATACAACGCTGATCTCAGCTATGACGAGCGACACCCAACATCCCTCTCCCAAGTACCTGAGTTGTAAAGTATAAAGAATTCGTATTATGAAACTAATAGATAGCAAGATACTTAGGTGATTGCATGAAGAACCTATCTTGGAGATGACCATGATGGCTCTATATAAGCACTAACATTCTTACTATTATTGTCACTTTCCTCCATTTCTTCAAGCGAAAAATGCAAGACATATAAAGAGACATGTGAATCTCACAAATTATACCGATCTGATGTGAACGAGGAAACTAGTGAAAAAGATGTTACTATTCTCATAGAGCCTCTACTCTCATACCTACAAGATACCTAATGAGCATAAACTAGAATGAAGAGGAAAAAGGAAGAAACAGACTAATCATACCCAAACACAAGGAAATATCAACAAGGGAAAAAACACAAGAAACAAGGTTCTTATTTATAATCAAATAGAATTACATGTTTTTAGAAATAAAGACAGGTGTTTCAAGTGAAAAAAGCTCAAAGTGTATCAAATTGGATTCGAAAAAGGAGAGTAGAAAACTGGATATAAAAATAAAATAAAATAATATAAAATATGCAGAAAAAAAGTACATAGCAAGTCTAACGAAGTAGCTCCTAAGAGGCTGATTGCAATTATGACTAGTGGGTTGGCTTGCAGTTGTTATAATAGTGACAGTTGAGTGAGGTCTTGGCTATTATTTATTCTAGGACATGTGGTACCAAGTGAATTGACTATAGGAGAGTATGTAACTGAATTCAGTAGCTTATTGATACTGATAATACAACCAGTATAGAATACCCTTGTTTACACAGAATTTCGTCTATATAGTACTGCACTTCACTATTAAAATGACAGATCTGATTATCAGAATGACATCAAATCTGATAGGTTTATAAGGAGTAGCCCTAATAGCCACCTTTATACTAAATCGTAGTCACATTAACATACATACTGTTCAATCTCTCCTAGCTTAACACATTTCAATACTTGATACAAGTCTTTCTCTCTTCTAAAGACATTCTTCTATACAGCCACCTTTCCGTTAATCCTGCTATCATAACATAAAATCTTTTATTATTCCTTCTACTTTCCATTATTTGATACAACCAACTTTTCACCATACATACTACTTTTCTACCTCCTTAGGGCGCCTTCTATACATACCACTTTCCTCTCTTCTTTTATCCCCTCACTTCACAATTTTACAAATCTCTCACCCTCCACTATTCCCTTTATATTAATCTGAATAATATTTGCTAAAATAAGATTTATTATCCTGGTACTCATTTGGGTATCTTCTAATACTATTACCCTCTGTTACGAATACATATCTGTTTTCCCTTTCAACTTTCTACCAGGTATCCAATATTCTTAGTTGTTTTCAAGTTCAATTCTATTGAAATTATACTGAGTAATATTTTATACTGGTTTAAAACAAGATAGATACTAATAGTTGTAGTAGGTGTTAACAAGAAAGGAAACCTGAACTAGATGAGTTTTCCCTTAATCCTACATGCCATTATTAGAGAGCTTGTAGCAATGCCTGGTAAGATACAATATCTCACATGTCATCTCACTTTATATAAATTCTACACTGATAAAGCTGCAAAGTCGATTACTATATGTATATTCAGGCTAGGCAGTGAGAATTAAAAAATCAGGTAAGGACTACTCTTTGTGTGACAGTTTCACTAGCTACCCCCAAAACTGTACAGGCTATTGGCAAGAATCTTTATTCTCTTTAGTAGTATGTAACTTTTATTGAGCTTTCTTTTAAGTATGAACTTGTGCAAAATTTGGCAAACTAATCTAATTCACTTTACCCTTTCCTTTAACCTATTTTCTCAGTTTGTATGATACTCTTCTACACTGAGTTCACATTATATATCTACTTTTATAATGAAAATATAGCTCTAACTTAGTATATCCTTACCAGGGCATTCTTCCATCTTTTATCTTTCTAGTTCTTTCACTCTACTAAGATATATTCAAGTTATTTCAATTATATGTCACGATCTGTAGTAGTATACCTCTGATTAAAAATAGTACTATAAAAATATTTGCATACTATCTAATAACCACCTTTGGAGTTAGCAAAATTTTATTTGAAATAAGATAGACTATTTTCTATTTTCAACAAACCTGACGAATATACCTTAATCTGCTAGATACAGATCTAATTTTCTTATCTTTGAAGAATATCAGATCTGCTAACTTGAACCAATACTCTCACAAAGCTTATGCTACTTTCAATTGGAAATAACTACTTATACACTGGCATTTTGGCACAACCTCCTGCATAACCAATATGAATATTTATTAAATGATTCAAATTGATATTATTTTCATTCTAACATACCACATTAAGAAAGCAAGTAGAGCAGCTGTTATTGAAACGAGATAAGGTAGTGCTGGAGCAAGAAAATTATTCTATTATATCAAGTAGAAGGATTCTTTGCTTTTGATAGTATGCTGCTGCTTATGAAAATTAGATTCTGTAACTCTAATGCCAATGCATAAATTGCCTTTAGCTAGTATACAAACTCATATTGCTAGCTAATCTGAAATATTATATATAAAGTTCTTCTATTAACAAGTAAGAGATCAAGACCGCAGATGTGTGTTAACTGGGATAAGAGTTAACTATTCAGATATTAGAAGATTAGCTCTGTTTCACATCTACTATATATTCCCTTTAGCTCTGGAACTATATTAGAATATCTAGCATATCTACTGGCAGCCCTACTCTTCATCTCTTAATAGAGAGTAACAACTCTATCAATTCTGTTCAAAATAGGCTATTACTTACCCGTAATGTAGACATCTTGTTTGATTACTTCAACCTGGGGAACAACCCTACTCATGTATAGTACATTGTATTAGGTAAATTTCACACTCAATATTTGTATAAAATAATTATTAGATAACCTCTTTTACTACTGAAGCAATCTACTATTTCCCCACCCTCATCTATTTAAACCAAGAATAGCTCAACAGTGGTAGGTAATCAATTAATGAATTATTGTATTGGCATTATGGCTAGTCTTACAAAACTACATATCTGCACATACATATTCTACATGTACTAGTATTGATTATGATATAATATGAGCATTTGCTGGATAGCCTCATAGATATAGTATTCTTGTAGAAAGTTAGAATTTTGTATTCCATTAGGACCTCATCTCCTGAAATAATATATGAGCGTATATAAGTTTCATAGAAGTGGCTGTGGTAACTGTGTTATAAGTGGCTCATATGGAAACAATTTTATCAAGCTAGACCTGGATCTTTATCTTAAATCCATACTTGGAAGACTCATTCATTGTACTGGCTAATTACATTTAAGATATGTAGAGGGAAAGTAGAGGTAAAATGTTACATAATTGTCTAAAATTGAAAATTTTTATATTTATAAGTTCTCTGTGGTACTTGATGATATTTTGTAAAGTGAAAGAGGCACTTCAATATTTTATTCTGCTATGGAGTGTTTGCAGACAACATGTTCTAATTATACTAAATACTACTAGTACTATTTAATATCGTGACTGACAACTGCTTGATCGCTGGTTCCAGTATCATGAATACTTGAATCACTATATTATTGTGAGAGTCTATCAGCATTTCAATAATGAGCTATTAGAGTAATATACAATCTACTATTACCCCTAAGGTAATATGCTTCACTGTACTATTGGTTGGAGTAGCTAACTTTCCAATCATCAGACTGTTTTATGCTTACCAGTTAAAGACTATGTATAGATTACGCTTGGAATAACTATTACTCAAAATCATACCAATTATTACCTATACACAATTTTACTCCATTACTGACTGGTTCTAAGTGGTACTCGTAAGCTCCAATATGCGTATTGGTATCCAATTACCTTTTAAAGTAACTTTCACCTAGAGGTATTGTTAAGGATAGCTAGTATGATAACTATAATACCGAACTAGACCTTGTACAAGTCCTCTTCGTAAATGGGGAATATTGTCCAAGAAGGCTCGTGATAGAGTGTAACTAAGTTACTCGTATGAGAGTAGACAAAAAGTAATAGAGAGGTAAAGATTTTTTGCTCTTCAAGTTGTAGTAACTTTTTATATTGATAAGATCTCTTCTCCAGTGCTTGATGATTTTTGATTAAGCGAGATAGGCACTTCAATATTTATATTCCACATCTGAGTGTTCGCGGGTTACATGTGCTTGCCATACTAACTAAGTATCAAATGAACAAAGTTCTCTGACCAATAAGTGCAAGCGCCTCCTGACTCTGACAACTATTCGATCAAATGCTCACATTATGACGATGTAGATTATCTTATTACCGTAAGGGTATGTCAGTTCCGGAGATAATAGGCTAGTCCTGAGTACACGTAGCTGACTAAATGCCAACATAATAATCTTTCTTCACTAAACCGTATATAAAGTGGCCAACTTCAAAGAGCGTCAGACTATTCAATATTTGATAGTCTGAAACTGTTCGAGCATTAGGCTTTCTGAATGACTTGTGTTCACGATCACTCCAATGGTGATTTGTGCGCAAATGTCTTTAATCTTACTGACTGGTTCTGAGTGGACCAGGAGGTCTCCGCGATGTGTTTTTCTGGGATCTTTCATACAATATATTCCTTAAGTGTTTTTGTTCTGATTCCGTCCGTCATCTTAGGGAACTCTTATTCCTCCCTTGGGGCATCTTAAAATGGGAATGAACACTAAATCCCTCAGATATCTTTGTGCTATTATCACTATCCCCAGACTTGTCGCATAATTATATTATCGTAATAGTAATAACTATGACAGGGCTTTGAATCAAATACATGAGCCTATAGTCTGAGGCACTTGACTATTATCTTAACCTAGACTGAGGTGTATGTAACTAAGTTATATATATATATATTCTGGTTTGTTGGTATACAGGGGTCTGTGCATTTCTGGAAGTCTACAGGTTGGATTTCCAGTATGCCTAACAGGTAGATCTTAATTCAACTGATGGTTTTTTGATATGTGAATTCCAACTAGGTGGTGGAATCTCCCTCTCAGACCAGATACTTAAATTCCTCAGTTACTAAGTTCATATTCCCATAGAAGGACTTCTTATTGCATGGTTATATTATTCTAATAATAATTATAACATAGTTGTCAATCAAATATATAACTTTATAAAATAAATCAAGAGTCTATCTTCTTAGACTCAAGCTGAAGGGGTATAAGTAGTAAAAAAATACAGTCACATATCCCAAAGTCTATGCCCTGAAATGCAGTATTGAATACTGTATATCTAACAGGAGATAGATAGTAAATGAGAAGAGAAAGCTAATACTTAAAAATTAATTGCAATGATAATATTATATAATTTTCATTGAAGACCTGGCTAGTTTATACAAACTTGCTAAATTTAGCTCAAGGCTACTTGTTGGGCTAGTTAGAGTATCACTTACCTATATGTCTTGCATCCTGAATTAGGAGTTTTGAATTCTATATTTATTATGAAGGATTATTTGATCATTCCAAATAACTTTTTATAACTTATAAATTTACCATTAGTACTAATTTTTGAATTTGTAGCTGTATGCTAGAATGTTCTTATTTCAAAACAGTTAATGTACACTATAGATATCTTGAACTATATGATTGGCTTCTTTGTATAGTATAGCATAATGCCTTCCTTGTACTATGTACTAGATTTGGGAATTGCGATATAGAAATACTTGACTGCTAAGAGGGGTATAGTTTGTCCTTATTTAACATTTTTTATCGTCTATTATTATAGTACAATAAGCATTTCTGGGTTATATTCGCCTAGTATTTTCACTGCTATATGTCTTTTAGAAAACTAAAAATTCATTACTTTGGTTGTTGAACATTCCACTACTAGTAGTCTTTACTTACTGCTTAGAGATTCTTATAATCTTCTACTAGTTTACCACTCATCTTAGTAATTTATAGCAGGAGAGAATTTCATCAGCAAAAACACATTTTCCTCACTATGTTTTCTGTGGACTCCTATGATTGAGTTTTATGTTCTGTCAAATTGCATACCAGTATAACCTACTTGTAATGCTAAATATTTTATTTATCATACTTAAACAAAAGATACTAAACTTAATTTCTACAAAATATGAGCTATTTTAATCATCAACTAACAGACTTTTTATATACTGAAGTTGGGCAATTTGAGCTTGATTATATAATATTATCAATAGTATTGATTTGTATTTACAAGTTGAATAATATTATTTGACTTGTAGAAAATCAATTAGAACTCCTTGAATCATAAAAGAATATGCCCTAGTGGTTATCAAAGGTGTAAATATTTAAAACTGAAAGACCGTATCCTGATATGGAAATTGCATAATTCTTTTCCTATAGTATTACAGTATTAATCAGTTTTTACAGAAATAAGAGTAAAATATATTTGAAAAATCAATGAAAGATAGTAAGTCTCAAGGGTAACACAATATCAAATGTATTACTTTGTGATATTCTTAGAATTTTACGAAAAGACTCTCAGAACTATGTCTATAAGCGTTTAAAGGTTCTGTTCCTCCTATAGTCTAATAGACTACCTACAGTTTATTGACCTTTTCTTATTTTACTAAATATTGACTAAGACTTGAGAGAGATTATTATCATAAACTAAAGTAAGATATTAAATGGACAAAAGAAAATCATGTTAATAAAAATAGACAAGTACAAGAAAAAATAAAGACAAAATAGTACATTAGTAGCTCTAAACTTGTATTAAACACTTTAGTATAGGTATTGAACTTAGAAAACTAGTTTTATATATCCAACCTATCTCTTGTGCAATGTGGAATAGTAAAATTCCTGCCCACCTATACTAATCTAAAAGGAGGAGCTTGGCACTTATAAATAGTGCTAGTAATATGAAATAACTTTGGTCACTAACTAAAAATTATGTACTAGGAAAGATTAAGATCCTGTTGCCCATACCCAAAATACCATAGTATTTTCACTTTTATGAACTATTTTTCAGGGTAATTTTTTTATTATTTTTAGCCTAGTATTTGGCAACCACAAATACTATAGTATTTTATACAAATAAAACAGTATTTTTTTATTATAGTATTTTTTTAAGCAAAATAGATAAATAAATTAAACCCTATATTAAGTAATATTATATTGTATTGTCAATCCTTTTTCTTTTCTTTATATTAATAATCAGTTTACTCCTTTATTTTATACTATATCAGTATTCTCAAAACACAATTGTAACAACCTGTTCCTATATCTATTATTTCAAATTATATTCTTTTCATCTATTTATATGCTTTTATCTTTAAGAATCATGAATGATAGTTTCAGTTGTATGGACTCACAATATTTCCTTAAGACTCAATGTCTTGTTTCTCTTGAATATTGCTACTACTGTCACTGATGTGTACAGAAAAAAAGAACTGTAATTTGTATGCATATACTAACAATTTATTCAAAAACTACTCATATTACATAGCTGTATTACAGATATCAGATAAGGTTTTACTTATCAAGAAAAATACTATAGTAAAAGATTGGTGTTATTAAATATCTTTATTTATGAAAATACCATAGTATTTTTATTTCAACTTATAAGCTATATTTATGAAATACAAGAGTATCTTGATACTGTCAGTTGCCGAACACGGTCTAAGTTCAATATTTAATACCAAATAATGCAAAGAACGAGGTAAAAGGAAGAAATTATAATCCCACTACAATGCCAGAAGTTTCTTATGCCTGATATTAAAACCATTATGGCAAAGAGAGAAACCACATCCTGGCCCTCAGCAACCAATAGCTGGATCATATTACCCTGCGTCCTTTTTGCTTTATTCCCCGTAAGGTAGATTGACACTTGAGACATTTTAGTTTTGAGTCTCCAAGGGAAGCATATATGTGTTGATTCTGACCACCGACGGGGGAAGGGAGAGAGGTGTGATGTTGATGTAGACTAAAACAAGTGATTGTAGTCTTTCTTATATAGTATGACTTCTGTGCCTGCCTCTGCTTCTGACCATATATAGCAATACTGAATTTGACTAGACTTTCCTGAAAGAGCTGTAAACAGCAAAGGTGAAAAGCATGGAAGGAAGAAGGAAGACTACATAATAAAAGGTAATAATTAAGTACATCAGTGTTGAAAGCCAGTAGAAGATAGGAGACCAGTTGTATAAATATTTTAGCTGAGCAAAATAGTAACTACAATACTAGTCCACTATATCAACTCCAACTTTATAGTGATTGTAGTCATCAGTAATAGCAGGAATGGAGACTTAGGCTTACTCATCTCAACTAAAAACCCAGCAGATAGTAGGGGTACTGCTGCTACATTGTCGTGGCTTCTTGCTCTTGGAAATAATCCTCTTCTCCAGAAAATGGATAGTTCTTAGAAAACACACTGTCCAGTTATCCAGGCACTGTAGGGCTAGCCCTTTTCTGTCTAGATCAGCGGATTCATTGCAAACATTATTCCAAGTTATAATTTTTCTCTCATCCTGGAGGTCTAAAAGGAAGGCCGACTCATTAACTCTAGTAATTCTATATGCACTAATCCCTAGAGTCCTACTAAGCCTTATCATTAGCTGTTCGGAGAAGAAAGTTGTTGTTTATATATATATTGAAATCGCATCCAGAGGTATAAGGTAGGTTGCATGCGAGTTGGAATACTGTTGACCCAGTTGGAGTAAGATCATTTTGGGGTAATATACCAGCAAAAGAATGTAATTAAGAAGCAAGCACCCAACTGTATGTATAGTCTACATCACCAAGAGCAAATATCTTATAGGCCACTTTGATAGGCTTACTTGGTGTGCAGTATATGTGGAAGCTGCAGCAGCCAAATCGGATCATCATCTCATCAATAGTAACATACAAAATAGTGAAAATAATATTTTTTCACAGTGAGTTTGAATCATTGTATTGAGTGGCTCCAGCTTCTTAAACCAGTTAGAGTAGGAGAGTTGCATTTTAGATCTGATATATGTAAATACCGCTTGATCTAACTATATTACTCTATACTTATCATTTGAAAAGTCCACTTCTCATTTTTCCAATGTCTGCTACTCCAGCACTTGCACTTTGCTCCTATATATTGTAGGAGTGCCAAAAATGTCCTTATTTTCAACTCTGTTACCTTCTTCCATGACCAGCCCTATAGATAGACCCAGTATAGGACACACTCCTGCTACTATCTTGCCTTCTCTCATTCCTGCAGTATCTTCCTCTATAGCATCTGAATTTATCCCAGTTACCTGTACATTGATAGCTTTGGTATCTCAAAAGAGTTCAATAACTATAAACCCAATTGTTAGGCATGACAAAAGATCCAATCCACAAAACTCACGCACAGACCTGTTAGGGGTAGCCGGTAAGGTGACTTATGATACCGGACTAGGCCTCGTGCTGGACTGGTCCTAGATGGAGAATCTTGTCTAGGAAGGCTCGTAACAAAGCGTAACTAAATTACTCGCGTAGTCGTAAAGATAAATGAGGAAATAATAATTGTTAAACTTATTATATTGATAAGATCTCTTCTCCAGTGCTTGATGATTCTGTTTTAAGCGAGGGAGGCACTTCGATATTTATATTCCGCGTCTGAGTGTTTGCGGGCTACATGTTCTAACCATACTAACTAAGTATCGACCGAACAAAGTTCTCTAAACTCTTAAGTGCGAACGCCTCTTGACCCTGACAACTGTTCGACTCCATACTCACATTATGAAGACT
>Ga0307507_10002711_pt1 | contig 36369 bp, 8 predicted proteins | sample 7_EM_MG_FD_207223 | JGI IMG/M metagenome (GOLD analysis project Ga0307507, IMG submission 207223) | Populus trichocarpa ectomycorrhiza microbial communities from riparian zone in the Pacific Northwest, United States - 7_EM | ecosystem: Host-associated > Plants > Roots > Unclassified | place...
GTATCGCCTACGTATCACTTACGTATCACGCTGTTTTGCTTACGTATTCGTCTCCCCTTTCATTTATTTCCATACCTTCCTCGTGTATATATGGACACTTTAGATCTCCATTTACAATTAAGTCGCTTACTCAATTAACCTACACTGCACTGTTACAGAATAGCCTCAGCTCGTTGCATGATAGAGGGAGATAGTAGAGAATCGTCAGTTATTTAAGGGTAGGCGCTAAAGACTAGCAATATAGGTACAAGTCCATCCGGGACAGCAGAATCATTAATGGCTTTAATAGCCATTTGCAAGGTAAGTTCTTTACTAGCATCCTCTAGTTCTAAAGAGATAATCTTATATACGCGGCGTAATAGCGTGTAATATTGTTCCACTTTTTTAATACTATTATATGCCTTAATAGGGACTTCCTTGACCTTAATTACTATTACCTTTATCTATTATTAAAACTCTATAGATAAGAAGTTCTTTCCTATATTATAGACGATTTAATTAGAGGGTCCTAGGTAGACATCAATTTAGTATAATTAAAGGGTATCCTATACGTTTCTAGCTAATATATCCTTTAAGAAGCGTGCGGCTTAGAAGGAGGTTAAGAAGTTAATAATTTAGAGTACTAGCTTGCCGCTAAGATACATAACGTTAACAATAATATAGAAGTTAAAGTTATAGTTATCTTTAAGGGTGAACTTAAATCGGCCAGGGGACTTCTGGTTTATTTGGCAGTAATAGTAGTACTTTATAAGATACTTAATTGCCTTAACCTTAACTTTATAGCCTGCTTGCTAAAGAACCCTAAGTAATTAGTAAACAGATAGGTGGCCAAAACGACGGTATAGTTAACGTAACTCTAACTTAGTTAAATGGCTCTAAGCAACACTCTTTTCTAGTTAATAAAGGAGCAACTAGGGGTGACCCTACTTGCATATAATAGGCACCTAATTATCTCCCTAAATAAGTATATTCTTAAGGTTATTAAGCTTAATGCTTAATTTATCTATATCTCTAATGCAAAATAGGAACGGGGTATTCATAGGAATAATATAGAAAGTAATATACCCTAAGGGGGTTTAGACCCTAATTATGCCAAAAGAGATTGCAATACCCTTACTAAAACAAATCGTGTGTTGGCCTGCCGTTAAATAGTCAATCTAAATAGAGCTATTAAGCTACTAAAGGGCTTAAACTTAAGGTTCTCCTACTATAGATACTCCTGCGGCTCCTATATCTAGTATAATACTATAAAAGACGTTCGCTGAGTATCTGTCATTAAAGGAGAATATAGAACTCTCCCTTAGCTCATTAAAGATATCTAACTTCGTGATAGAATGGAGCGTAGATTGGTCATTAAGAATAGTAACGGTTTATATACCATTCACCTCACCATACTTAGTAAAGTATTGGTTAGGAGAGTAGTCCTCAATTTCTATATCTATAAGGAGCTGTTTGGCCTTATTAACCTTACCCTTAAGATCTTCTACGCCTTTATATTAAACCAGGAAGCTTTAGAAGTAAGCCATAGTAACCTTACAATTTCCAACGTTTCTTACACTCTGGCGAAACTTGTTATATGCCTCCTTTTACTTATTAAGAAAATGCCTAGTTAACTAGCAATTCGGTTTCTTACAAACATAGCACTTCTTCTGGTGATTACTTCAAAATGAACCTCTATAAGGACCTCCACCTTTGCCTTATAGTCATTAATTGTACCCTCTGCCGTATTGCCTACTATGGCCACTATATATTCGATCAGTCCAGTTATAATTATGTTGGTCAGCTGGGTCGATTAAAGTAGGTTAAAGTTAGGCGTTAAATTGCTGTACTTCTTAAGAGCGTAGAGCGGTGCTAATAGAAGATCTTAATTAAGCACATACTCCTTTATAAGTATTTGCAGGATTAAAGAGAGCAAGGTTATATTCTTTAACGCCTTAGCATGCGCTAATAACTTAATCACATAGGCTAAAATCCTCTTAATATAATTTGGATAAACCACGCTAAATCGTCTAAAGTTAATTAAAGAGCTTTTAAAGACAATTAAGCCGAGGGATACTTAGGTTTATGGCAATAATCCTTAGAAAGGTAGTCTCTCTCCATTCTAATATATACTGCTGCTTATTCTCTTCTGTTTCAAAGTGGCATCTTAACTCATATATTATGCGGTCAAAATCGTATCCTTTTCCTACCAAACGATCATAATAGAAGGTACTAGCTCGGCCCTTAAGCATAACGGAATAGGCGTTGTGGTATTTACTAGACTCTATTCCTACCTTCTAGCAACAGTTATAGAAGATACGTAATTTCGAATTAAGAACATTATATAATTCCCTACTAAACTTCTTCTCCTGATCCAAATAGAGCTTCGCAAGCTCTGTAAGCAATTTTAAACTGCCTCCGATTTGAGATTGAGATGGAGGAGGTGGGAGTTGCATTGTAGGCTGCAGTGGGGACGTAGGTCTAGTCGGTGGAGTCTAAAGGTTGTTAAATCGTGAAGCAATAGGATCCTGTGCCTGCTCTCGTTGGGGTATAGTATCCGAAGTCGAAGTTACGGGTTGGATTGGATACAGAGGAGTTGAAGGCAGAGGTAGATTCATCTCTAGAGGTGTATTACTTAGATTCCATTGTGAGTTGAGCTTCCTTATAGTGCGTAGTTGGTGCTTAATCTCTTATAGAGTCCATTCGTGCTCTTCTTTTACATCAATAACCTGCTCCTAAATGTTGTCTCTAATAGTACCCCCGTCCATAGGTACAAACACTCCATACTCCCGTAAGAAGTTACGGAAGTCTTGTACAATATCCTTCTTTACAGGAGTCTATGTTCCCTTTGTCCATCCAACAAAGTCCTCCCTTACACAGTACCATAGCATGGTGTCGTTATATTCGCTGTCTTTGTAGTGTGCTATGCGGTATAATAGGAATCCGTTTAAGTCTTGCTGATTAATATCTTCAAGGTTGGTTATGTTGGTGTTCTATGTCTCTGGGTTAATGTCTTTCTCGTACTTCTTTAGGTAGGTTAACGCCATAATAGAATCTGCGAAGGTACACGGAGGGTATTAAGGTAGTTGTTCAACGCGTTTCAATAAAGAGATTGAGGAAAATGAGGGTTGTTCGACGTGTAATTAGGTAGTAATCGTAATCCTACAGTCTACAAAGGTACACGGAGGGTATTAAGGTGGTTTTTTTTTTTTTAACGCGTTTCGGACGTTGACTTGGGACCCTAGGTTCAGTAACACTTCTGACCTAAAGTACTCGACCAAATCTTCGTAAACGTGGTTGTTCTGCGTAATAGACGCAACTTGGTATCTCCTAGTACTCAGTAACACTTCTATTACTAGTTTTCCGCAAGTCTAAGGTAGCACAGTATCGCCGGGATCCATTCCATATGAGCGCATATAGCACCCCTACACGAGACTGTCTCTTCTGTTCGAAAACCTAGCTGCTCTATAGTTAACTGTGTATTCAACCACTAATCAGTGTTGGTCACACAGGGTGACTCACCAATAACGGCTACTCGAGTAGGTTACAGTAATGTTGGTTAAAAGCTTAATCTGTTTGGAATAAGGAAGGGCGAGGAGCTTAAGACTCCTCGCTACGCTAGTGCCGCGGTGTTACGTGACGACCGCTTACCTTATTCCCAACAATTACCTATCCGCTATTATTAACTCTGCCTATACTTATAATAATATTTTCCTAGCATAACCGATATATCTCTATTAGTAAATAGAAGAAATAAGAAGGATAACATTAAAAGTAGTAAAAAGAGTAATAACTCCGCTAGAAAGAGGGCTTGGTATAAGTTTATAAGGCTAGCTAGTAATCTTAGGTTTGAGTCAAAGCCTATTAAGGAACTTCTTAGGGAAGACCCTAATAAAGCAGAAATTTAGGTTTCTCTTTGTAATTAACAACCTAAAGAATTATATAAAATTAGTAACGAGGATTTTAAATTAGAGGTAGACCGCTAACTAGAAGTGCTTTATGCTAAATTTAAACGGCAAATACTCCTAGACCCCACCCCTACTCTAAGCGTTGATTTTAGTGGTAAGCCTATTAATTGCAGATATGGTAAACCGTTATAGGCTTCTTATATCTCTAATAAAAACCTTTTATTTCTACCTATATTATATAGTATAGATAACACAGTTAGTCTGAAAGCTATAGTTATATTATTCGCAGTTAAACAATTAATTTTCTTCTCCTTTTTTAGGTAGGGGGATATGAACGATTTTGACCTTTAGATAAAAGAGATTCAAGTACCTACATTAGAAGTGCTTAAGAGTGCTTATTTGGCTAGCTATAAATAGTAGTAGGCCACGAACAGCAGCATAGGAGTAATAAGTAAAGTTAAATAGGTAACCTCATGGTCTAGCAGCCTCTAAAAACTACTATAATAACTGCTTAAAGCGCCCTTTTTACTATTAAATCTCTATCTAATAAATATAGGATCACAAATAAGGTTGCTTTTTTTTAGATTATAACCTTAAAATATAGCAGGGTAAGGAATAATAGCTCCGCTATAAAAAAATATAGCTTCCGAAATTATAGACAGACATTTTAACAATAACTTTATTAGAGCGCCTTAGAAATTTAGATATGTTATTAGGGACTCTCTATAGTTAATAGATATCATAGATGTCTATAATAAAGCTAATGCAACAAATATAAATTTTTTATATATTATTTTTATTATAGATAGAGGATCTAAGTTATTAGATATATGGTTTCTTAGGAAGCCTTTTTCCTAATATATAAATATATTTCACGGTAGTAAGGCTATAAAATAAAAAGCACTAAATAACCCGCTATTAACTCCTAACAATTTAATAAGAAGCGTAGGACTTATCTAATAAGAAATTTAGCCAGCGCTACCCCCTAAAACGTAGACTAGAGCTAAATATTACCTATTTAACGAAGATAAGGACGAAATTTTGTAAGTACGAATTCCTTAAATAGGACATGGCGAGGAGAAAGCCGACTTTTATATCTATAGGGAAATGTTATATTGCTAGAAATTTAAGTTAGGGATTTTAGTATAAGCGCTTAATGTTATCTAATTATTAACCTAAAGGGATTAAAGAATATATAACAACGTCGACTTAAGTATTGTGTTGGGATAGAGGCGTAAGTATAATAGATTTACTAACACTTCTATCTTCTTAGACGTTTACTATAACTCCACGCTTATATTTTCTTTGCTACTAGTTTATAGGTAGTAGGATATTTGCTAATCTCCTAGCTAGTGGACCTTGTAATATCGCTTTGTTAAACTTTTAATAACTACTACAGCTATTTAGTAAAAGGAGTCTATAGCTCTATACCCTACCTAGCTAAATATAAGAGTTAAAATCTATGGTTGGTTAATTAGCCGAAATCGAATAATTCTAATTCTTTTTCCTTAATTGTCTTAAGAACGCATACCTCTTTATATAAGTTTATAGTAGATAAGGCCTTATAAAGTATTTTATGCAATATATAGAGAATTTAAGCTTAGAAAGCATTATATTAAAATTATAATCTTCTTATTATAACTTGGGGATATAGCTGGGTAGGTTAGTAGCAGAAAGATAGTGGTCTATTAATTAATTATACTATTAAAAAAGAGTGACTAAAGATATATACAGCAATATAAAACTAGAAAAATTCCATTTAGCCTAAAGACTGGCTTTTATCCTAGAACCTATTTCTGCTAATATAATTACCTATCTATATAATAAGTGGTTAAAACTCTATAGGGATTATAATAAGTAGTTAATAACCTATAAGGGACGACTCTAAAAACTTATAGCCAATATAACGCAGGTAGATACCTAGTATTCATCTTTACTGCTTTTTATTGGAAAAAAGAATAAAAAAATAAGTACTAAGAGCTCTCTTCCCTACGATTAACTATAAACGGCGCAGCGTTTAAGGTATAATTAGCCTAAATATTGACCTAATTACCGCAGGCGCTAAAAATCTAATGCTCTTTGCTAAGGCTAATCTAGAAAACCTTTCTATTAAACTTAGTAAAATGGCAGACTGCTATTATAAGACTAAGCGGTACAGGCTTGACTAGGTTAGCGACTAATATCCCAAGCCTAAGACTAAAGATGTAGTTAATAGAATCTACTTGCTATTACTTCTCCCCTTTACTAATATTCTTTGCCTTTTTATAGAGGACTTCTTAAGTTTGGAAGAGGTTTTAAATCTTCTTTATAGATGGGCAGAACGAGGCTAGGAATTAGCAATAAGTCAACTATATATTATTATTATTACTATATAAACAGTCAACTCTGTGGACTTTATTAAGAGCCTACCAGATATATTAAAATCCTTCTCTAGCGTAATAATTATAGCCTTGCTAGATGCTGTGGAAGTATTGCCAACTACGCGCTACTTTTTACTTAAAGATGCTCTCCTATAAGAGGTTAACTATACTTAACGAGCAAAAATTACTAAGTAGGTACTATTCTCCGTAACTTACCTTTAAGCATTTTTCTATAAAGCGTTAATTCATTTTACTATAACTATAAGTCTACCTTTTAGTTTCTTCTATACGTTTAAGGAACAGAATAATATTAATAATTAGTTTTCCGCCCACCTAGGCTTATTCCTATAACTCTATTACCAGTATAAAGTCTCCCTTAATAACGCCGCTATATATATTGCCTTAGCTATTCTTGTGGATAGTTCTCCCCCTAAAATGCATTATAAGATTTTAAGACCCCTAATTTCTACTAGTTACTAAATATATAAGGTTTTTATCCTAGAGCCCTTTTCTAAGCTCTCTATTACGATTATTGCCAAGCAGTATATCTTAAATAGTATTATCTTTAGCACCTGTTAACTTATAACTGGTGTCGCTTAATAGAGAATAATCTTATAACTATGCTATCTAAATTAGATATAGATAACATCTCTTCTTTCTAGCTATACTAGCAGAATCTATAGAAACTTAAATAGAGCATTCCCTAGCTAAAGTTAAATAGAACTTACTTGTTCTGCCTTTACAGAAAACCAGAACATACACTTATTTATAGATATTTAATGTGTAATATTTGCGTCCGTAGATACGGCACGCCGATACAAGGCATTAAATATTACTTTAAAGTCTTTAAGTGCATATTATATCAATCTAAAGGGCCACTGGGAGTAAAGCTCCTTCTATTAACTGCTAGTACTTATTTACTAGCAATTAACGGAGGCGGCGTCTAAGGAGAGCTATTACTATTAATACTAAGAAATCTAGAGCAAGTTTAGGACCTCCTATATCCTCTTTAAAATGATTTTGACTTCGCTCTAGGTACTAGTTTAGGTAGGGTTTAATTATATAATAATATAGAATAAACTAACTTCTATAGGAGGTCTTACTGTTCTCCAACTTTCCTAGATATAATAGAGCATCCAAAATTGCATTTTTATGTTTAGGACGCTGGCTAAACGAGTTTTCGCTATACAGCGTCTTGCTAGGCTTTTACTGTACTTTTATATGATTTTATTTTTAGGTTTTTGGCTTACTAAAAGCCGTTTTAAGGTCGCTAAACTTAAGTTCTGTTTTAGAGATGTATTTAAAACAAATAACCGGCTGTTTAATATAGTGAAGTTCGGGACGTCCGGTACAAAAGTTGCTATAATAGCCACAACAATATCTAAGGGCGTGCTATGCATATTATCGAATTATAATAGCGTATTAGAACGTTAAAAAGATTACAGTAAATTTAACCCAAGCCATTTAAACTCTATCCTAATATATAGCTAGGTTATAAACATATTAAATTAATAGATTCTTGTAATAAAGTATTATATAGTAAGCATAAATTTTCATTATTTTATTTATATATATAGACTAATAATTTATAGTGTATAAGCTACGTCTGCTGCACCTATATACGTTTAATATACTCTTATTTACTCTGTTAAAGTTCTAACTAATTTATCTAGTATCTTTTTAGCCAAGTTTATCCCTACTATTGGTTTTATTTAAGATAGGGGTGTTAGAAAGTATAACAACCCTATAAATCCAATCTATTAGGAAAGTTGTATTGCCTTTAATACGGACCCTAATCTAACTATATCTATTAGTTTAGGGTTTGCTTAATAGCCTAGTTCCCCTAGAGCCCCGTCTACATAATATAGTTTTTAGGATAGTCCTATACCTTAGCTCTTAAGGTTGTTTAGGACTATACTAGTAGCTTAGAATAACTACGTTAAGTATTTAAATTGACTTAAGTTACTACTAGTGGATAAGGAAGCTCTGGGAAGCTACTTCTAGATTAATATACCCTTTAAATACTAGCCCGCACTAGATAAGATAGGTAAGATAGCAGATTTTTAAAGGGAAACGCATCTATATCTTTAGTTGTAATAATATATCCTTCTAGCCATTAAATAAGCACTACGGTCGGCCTCTTTCTTCTTCAAATTAAGCAAGATGCCAAGCTTTTAAGGGCGTTAGTATAAATGTTATGGATATATATGTTGTTGGAGTCTAAATGCCTAAGCGCTAGTCTATAATTTGGCATAAAAATTCCCATCTACCCAGTTCTTAACTAATTAAAACGCTAACTTAGGTAATCTAAATAAGGGTAATCTATATATAGATTATAGAATCTATAATAAAGCCGTTAAATTCCCTATCTATTACCTTGGTTAGAAAGTAACTATATCCTTATAGTTAAATCAGTTATACCGCCGGAAAATTAATAGCTTTCCCAATTTAATTACTTGGTTTGTTAAGCGATAGAGACTTAATACTAACTTTGGCGAACCTAGCCATTCTAACCCTAAGGAAGTCTTTTATTATAAGTATAACTGCTCTATCCTAAGTGTTCCAACGCGAAAGAGGCTATTAGTATACTTTAATAGAGACTTTCGCAAAAAATACCGTTAGAGTATCTTTAATTAGTTTATATTATTTGCCTTTATAAGACAAGGCTGAAATATTATATTTTTATTAGAAGGCGAGGTCATGCGTAAAAATATTAAATTTGCTATTTTTTAATTCTCTATGGGGCTTTGATAGTAACTTATCCCCTACCTATTACCTACTTTATCCTTAATATTATCCCTAGTATTATTCCCTATATTATTCCCTATATTATTCCCTGCATTATTCCCTACATTATCCCCTATATTATCCCCTATATTATCCTAATAGTACTACCCACCTACTTTACCCATCTGCTTTATCTACTAGCTTTACCTATCTACCCTTACCAAGAGTAGCAGGTTAGATTATCTATGGGCAGTTCTTAGGTTATAAATAGCTCACCGAAATTATAAGGTTTATTTAATGCTTATAGATATAAGTATTGCAACTTATAACCATAGTAGTATTCAATTTTTAGGTACTTGCGACTTTACCTTAATCCCCTAACTAATCCTCTATTGTAATAAATAACTTTGCCATGTTCTTATGTCTAAATTATAGACGCGGCTGCCAAGGCCGTAGTAATTCTCTTAATATCCCTTACGATAACTATATTATCCTTTATATATAACAAAAAGGCCTAACGCAAACCACTTTACTAGTTATGGTTTTAATGACCTTAATAACTTTAACGGCTTTAACCTCTTTAGCAGCATCTGATACTTCGCGTATAACTTATTTAGTAATAAGTTCGGCCTTTACTGCACTAGGTTTAGACATTTAAGAGTAAGTAACTTAATAACCCTATTAACATTAAGTTAATATAGGACAACTAACGAATATTTAAGTCTTAATGTTAATAGAGAAGAAGGGAGTAAGATAAATTTATAGGGCATTTAAATAAATGGCCTTTAAGATCCAATTGGGGCTATCTTTAAAATATATAGTAGTAGTTAAATAACGCTAGTAGTATTTCTTGCGTTAATATTATAAACCAACTAGAATTTGGCTGTACTATATTTAAAATAGTTCTAAGCTTACTACTATCTTATATTCTATATCCTGTAAATTAACGCGAAAACAGAGCTAGAAATTTAATGCCTAAGAGAAGAGTATAAAAATTTCAATGAATTAAAGATACTATTTACGGTTATCTCCTATAGCTAGCTAGGGTTTACTATAATTCTCCAATTTATACCTACTCTCGGCTTCTTAAGCGCACAAATATAAATATATCTGAATATCCTTGTTGTACCCCTAGAGCTTAGATAGAGATACAGTGCTCTCCTATTTTTGTTCTCTAATACCCTCTCTAGTACCCTCTATTATCCATCTTACCAAGACAAATATATTTTTTAGATAAACGTCTAACTTCTTAGGATTAATATTATTAGGTTCCCCTTTTCCTCTTCTAGTGGACTACGCAATTCCTATTATAGCGCCAAGATTCTATATAGTGAGGTATAATTCCCCGTTGTTAATTTTCTTACAAAAGCTATTTCCTGGATCGCTAGTATTTTCCTTAGTCGGATTATTATAGTCTACTAGCAATTTTTAAGGTATATTCGCAGATAAGACAAGCCTATAGATTGGGGCCTTTTTTAAGCAGTATTTGATTAGGTATTGTTTAGTTAAACTAAATTGTCGCTAGCCTTTAATAGCTACTTCCATTTTATCCTCTTCTAGTAATTGGGTTTGCATTTTTTTAGTAGAGGCCACATTAAATCTAACTAATAGTAAGATATAGATAAATTCGCATATATAGTTCGGGCTCTATATAAGTAGAGACCGCCTTTTTTTAGCACCTATTACTTTTAAAACTTAATGGCTGTAAGAAAATGCCTACCTCCTTAAGTTCTTGCTCTAACCTTAAATGGAAACTCGTTACCTTTTTCTAATTATAAAAGTCGTATCCTTTAATTAAATACAAGTGAATGGTTCTAGAAACGTTAACTAAAAAAGAGCGATAATAATAGAAACAGAGCAGTGGTATTAAGGTGCGAATTATTTCTCTAAATAAATACAATTTTATTTAAAACTATAAAAGATCATTATTACAAATAGATATATTTTAAGCCTGTATAATTTACAAATAATTAGACCGGGAGCTACGTCCGTTATCACTATTATTACGCCCCTTACCGTACCTCAGTCTCTCCTTACTACAATCCTTACTATATCTTACTCTCTCTATAGCCTCCTTAGCTAACTCTTCTAGTATATACACTTGCTTCACTCCATGCTTTCTATAAAAAAAAATCTATATTTATTTACCTAAAGTATTCCCGCGAGTAATAAACCACTAACTGTTATGCCCAAGGCTCCAACCCACCTGGCCATACAAACCTCCAAAAAGGTAGCAGTGTCCCGCGACTAGGGGGACTGCTGGTTAAAAACGTCTTATAAGCTCTCCAGCCCATAGCGACGTATAGGTAGCGTAAGGTCGTGATAACTAACTATTAGGACGCCAAGGCCCTAAGGGTATATAGCAACGTGATAATAATGGCGGAATGCAATAAGTATCTGGTTCTTGATAAAGTAGAACTATAGAACTAAATTCTGCTATTCTCTGGTGCGGGGCAACTACGTTTTATAGGCGCCTCGCCTACGCCTTGCCTGCGCTAAGCCGGTTACAGCAGGTACGTCTCTATGGCCTAATAATTGCCCCCCCCTTTTTAAGCGGCTGTCCTTAGCCGACGCTATTATACAATAGAAGTGCTATTATTGTCCTTCGCTAAATAAGAAGTATATAACAAAATTTAAGTAAATTAGATAATACAAATAGGACAATAGAACGCTAGGGCCCTATAGAGATCTATAAAGGTATGAGTTCCCACCTAGGTAGGATATTAGATTTCCCTTTTAATTCCATTTTAATTCTTTCTACCTATATCTTGCCGTCTTTACAATTTCTAATCTACTATAAATCGCAAACGTTAAGTAGCCGGTTCGCCTATTGGCGGGCCTTCTATAAGTATTCTCCATACTGGCTTGTAGCTGTTGCTAATCCTACTAGACGCTGTCTAAGCTCCCTTGTTACTCACAAGGTACTCCCCTAGCCTTACTTAAACTAATTTACCTCCGCTGCGCTAAGCGCGTGGCTACTGCTAAGTAGGCCACCTATGGCAAGTAGGCTAACCGCAATTGCGGTTACTGCTAATAACTAAATAAGTTGTGTTAAGCAGTAAGTCTATATACGTTAGTTTAGGTTCTAATAGCTAATAAGACTAGGTTCCTAAGGCCTTCTATAGCCGCCTAAATAAGCTACTTACCCTTATTAATAGGGCTAAGCGCTAGTGGGTTACTAGTAGGGATATAGCTAACCTTAACGCTTGCGTTACTGCCACCTAGAAATCCTTTACAAAGGATATTAAGGCCTAAGTGCGTACCAGCGCTAAGCATGGTCTCCACCAGCGCCTAAAAGGCAAAAACTTTTCCCTACTCTAAGTGCAGGAATTATAGGCTATCTGTTATACCCTTAAAGGGATTCTTAACGTAATGCGTGCTTTAGTACATGTTATAACGCAGATGTTTCGCCGGCGTAGCGTATGCTAACAGTACTTATAGGCCAATATGCCTCCTATTGTGAGGGATAAGGAGGAGGATAAAGGTGAGGAGAATAAGGAGGAGGGGAAGGAGGAGAATAAGGAGGAAGAAGAGGGGAAAGAAGAGGAGGAGGAGGAAGAGAAGCTATAAAGTCTTTGTATTTCTATTAACGTACTACCATTACTCCGCCATTGTTTTGTTATTACCCTACTAGTAGGGCATAATCCTAGTTAAAATTAAAAGTTTTTAGTTCTTCCACCTACTTTCTTTTCCGTTTACCTCTTAGGGTAAAGTAACTATTATACATCTCCTTTACGTCCTCCTTAATATCCTCTACTAGGACCTATTAGTTGTATTCTTTTAGCTAGCCTTTCTACTTAACTAGGTATTATAGGGTTTGGTTACATCCCTTCCTTCCATATATTTCTTCTACCTTATACCAGTTCTCTTAGTCCTCTTAGTTATCTAGCTTAATAGGCCCTAGTAATAGGTCTCTAGTAGTACCCTTATATTATTTATATAGCTCTAATAAGCTAATATAGAACATAGGGTAGATATGGTAAGATATGGGTAGATATAGCTAGTATACTTGCTTTTTAACTAGTTCTACTATACTAAAAAGTCTAATAAAACATGCTGCAAGCTTCTTATTTAGCCTTTTCTATTTAAGGTTCTTAGTTAATAGCAGGACTAGATCCCCTACATTATATATCTATAGTTAGTAATAATAATTATAGTATTTCGCCTGCGCCTTAATGGCGCTTTCCTAGCGTTTTGCCAGCGCTTCGCGTTTAAGGGATATTCTTTTAATTTTCTTAGAGGCGGCTAGGACAGAACTACTATCGTCCGCCTTAACCTTATATTCTAGATATAAGTAAAACCCGTAGCATATATAGAATGGGCTTACACCTATTATACTATATTTAGCATTATTATAGGTGAATTCGGCCAATAATAAGAGGCCTATCTAGTTGCTCTACTTTTTATTATAGAACACACGGAGGTAATACTCTAGGGTTTAGTTCTGGCGTTTTATTTACCCGTCCATTTATAAGTAAAAGGCTATACTTAGCCTATATTTTATCTTTATAGTAAAGTATAGCTCCGACCAGAACTTACTAGTAAAGATACTACTATAATTAGATATAATCCCTCTAGAGATTCTAAAACAGCATACTACTTTATTAAGGAAGAGATCCGCAAGTTCAGTTATAGTAATAGTTTTTACTATTAGCAGATATAGGGCCATCTTAGTATAGCGGTCGACTACTATACATATCACGTTATACACCCTATCACCTTATCTGCTAGGCGGTAGGCCTATAATAAAGTCCATTGTAATCTCCTGCCACGGCTGGTCTGGATAAGGCAGCGCTTAAAGCTTACTATAAGGGCAATGTTAAGGCGCACGCATACGTTGGTATATATCGCAGGTAGAGATATAGTCTATAACATCTGTATTTATACTAGGCTAGTAGTACTTATATAAGAGTAGATCTAGAGTCTTTTTCTTACTAAAGTGGCCAGCTAGGGTATTATTGTGGTAGATCTATAGGAGCTTTATATAAACTACTAGGTCTAGGGGTATATATAACCTCTTATAGTAATAAAGTAGTCTAGCGGAATTAAACTACCACACTGGCTTTAAGCGGATGTGTTAATGGCGTCTTGCCATATCTACGCTGTTACTGCGCTTTTGTAGTATAAAGTTATCCTTAGTCTAAAGTCCTTTAATAAGCTTAACAACTGTTTCCGTACTGGACTTATAAGCACTCTCTTAAGTACTTGCTTCTCTAACTTAGGTCCTTATTATACGCTACTTAACAGCATATATGTAGGTCGCCTAGTTAAACCATAATACTACATTACCTAGGCGTACCGTCGTTGGGTCGCTAGCTTATAGCCATAGAAATAACACCTCTATAGAAGGCTTGCTTTCTTATACACCTAATAGGACTTTTATCTTAGGTTAGTGGCCCTATATTCCCAAAGTCCTTTAAAGTAGTAGTAGTATGGTGTCTTCTTCTGGCGGATCCCCTATGCCTAGGGGTCGCCTTAATAGCGCATCTATAGGGTTTATTTTTCCCGCCCTATGCTTAATTATAAAGTTATAGGCAGCTAATGCTATAGCCTATCTAGCTTACCGTCCATTAAGGGCTTTTACCTTTATAAAACCCTTTAGATTATTATAATCTATAAGCACTTCTAGGCGGCTTAATAGCCCCTTAATATAGTATCTCCAATACTTAAAAGCCTCTACAATAGCTAATAGCTCTTAATCATGGGTTTTATAATTATGCTTTACTAGCAAAAGCTTTCTAAACTAGAAGGCTATTAAATGCCAAAGGCCGTCTTTAAACAGCTGTAATATAATTGCTGCTAGGCCTTGTATAGAGGCATTAGTCTTTAGCTGGGTTGGTAAGCCCAGCGTATAGTATTATAGGAGCGGTACCATTATAAAGGCGTTGCAGAGCCGGCGTATTACCTATTCCGCCTCTTCTAGCCAACTAAAAGGCCTAGCTTTACGGCCGTTCTTTACTCCCTTTAGGAGATTAGTAATAGGCTTTATAATAGCAGAGTACTTATAAATAAACTGGTAATAGAAGTTAGCAAAACCTAAAAAGACCTGGATATCCCTATAGAATTAAGGGCTCTTTTACTTAGTAATGGCTTCTACCTAGCTAGGATCTATTACTACGCCTTTAAGACTAATAATATATCCTAGGAACTTAACCTCTTATATACTAAACCTACACTTCTTAAGGTTTATATACAGTTAATATTGCCACAACTTATATAGCACTTCTAGTACATAGCGCTAGTGTTTCTCTAGATTTTTAGAGAAAATTAGAATATTATTAAGGTAGACTATATAGAAGACGTCTACTAGTCCTAATAAGGCTCAATTAATATAGCCCTAAAAGGTCACTAGTCTGTTAGTTAGCCTAAAAGGCAAAACCAGATACTTAAAGTGGCTGTAATGTATACGGAATACTGTCTTCCACTTATTACCCTAATAGATACAAAAACGGTAATATACATTTATTAGGTCTAACTTAGTAAAGATTTTAAAACCTGCTAAGCGGTCTAAGGTTTTACTGATTAATGGTAGTGTAAGATAATTCTTAATTGTCACCTTATTAAGGCCTCTGTAGTCTATACAGAGCCATAGCTTCTTATTCTTTTTAGGTATAAATAGAATAGGTGCCCCTATAGGACTAGTACTTAGTTAGATCTAGCCTTTAGCTAAGGCGTTATCTAAGTACTCCCTTAGTACCTCTAGCTCCTTAACTAAAAGGTTATAGAGTAGTCTATATAGAACCTCCTATCCCTCTTTTAGGTTAATAGTATAGTCGCCCTAGTAGTATTAGGGTAGCTTCCCTGCTTCCTTATATAAGAAAATATTGCTAACTTTTTTTAACTATAGGGGAAGGACCAGTAAGCTGTTGTTGTCTTACTTACTAGGCATTAATCCAGTAATTACTAAGGCGAAGACCCTAGATTTCCTCTAGAAAGACTCCACAAAACCCTTAGGGGTTTATAGCAACAGGGATAAGCCATTTAGCTTCTATCACTATGCCTTTACCTTACAGTTAATAAGAAGTCGGGCCTTCTTTAACCCTAGTATACCTAGGGTAATAGTAGGGAATGCGTTAGCCATTCTATAGCAGATAAGGGTTACTTCCCTAATCTTGCCCTAGCTGTCCTTTATTCTTAGTGGTACCTTATAGGCTTTATAGTAATATACCTAAGTTTTATTTAACCAGGAGTAGGTAGGCAATTCTGTGTCTAGTATTTTAAAGTTACACTCCATTACAAATTACTAATTAATTATATTTACTTTAGTGCCGAAATTAAGCATTACTGAGGTCTCCTTCTAGGTCTACTTAAATAGGACTTCTCCTAAGATAGTAATAGCTTTCTTATAATCTAGTAGTAGCTTACGCCCTATAGGTATAAGGGGCTCTAAGGGCGCCTACCTTTTCCCAGTATAAAGATAGCGCTTACACTATTAGGAGGCGGCTGCTATTACTATTACTGCTCCAGGCACTATTGCCACTAATATCCTAGCTTACTATAATTTTTGCAGTTTCCCTTAGGTTGGGTTAAACCCCTAGCGGTATTGCTTTACCCCGCTGTCGCGTTACTAGCGCTAGTCTTAGAGTCTACTTTCCCTAAGTTACCTAATAGGGTAGTTTTTATATTTAAGTTCGCGGCATGCCTGTTGCCTCTAGCCTATAGGGCGCTTACGCTCTTCTGGTTTTCCTTTAATAGGGCAGCTAGGGAAACTAGCTAATCTTAAGTTTATAGAAATTCCTAATAGTTAGTAATAGCAAGCCGTAGCTCCGGCCATAGCTTTATAAATAGGTGTATTATTAGATGCTTTATATTATAAGGAGGGTTAATTTGCGCTTCTAAGGAGGTTAGGTAAGTAGTAAACTTATTTATAGGTTAATTGGTTTGCTATATTGCCCTCGCATAAGTTAGGGCTATATAAAGTTCTTAATTAATAGGGCTTTTAATCTAGTTAAATGGGAATTCTATTAGCTTCTCTTAGGTAAACTATATATCTAGATAGTTATCTTTATATTATAGCCAAAGGGTTCTATTGGTCCCCTTTATATATTGCATAGTAAACGCAACTTTAGTATCCTTATTTATAAAGGCATCGGCCTCTAGGCAGAACACCAGCTTTAAGCTATTATGGAAGTCTTGGTGCTCTTATATAGTCTTACTATAATATAGAGCAATCTTCTTTATTTTAATAGCCTGTTTTATCAGAGCGCCTATTATATTAGTAGCCTTCTTCTTAAGGTTTAGATATATTAAGCTACTCTCTAAGTACTCTAATATAATGCTCTAAGGTGGTAGATCTAGATTAAGAGCGGGGGTCAACGTCACCTCGCCGTATTAATGCCGTCTTAGCATTTCCACCTCCTCCCTAAGCAATTATAGTTTTCCTTACTTTAGGAGTTGTAGCTTCTTATTCTCTAGCCATTATATTTCTTCCTGTATCGTGTCCTTGCTTATGGCTTCTGGTTCTATTTAGGACATAGGTCCGCCTATATTATCCTAGGGCTGATTCCTAGACTTAGTACTACGCACTACGCTAACGTTACGCCTACGTCTCGCTATTAGGTTAATAGGCTATAATGCAGTTAATAAATACAGGTCGTCCTTTTAATAGAGGGCTGTCGCTATATAATTGCAGCCTTAGCAGACCGCTGTGTTGTCAGACCGCTACCTCTAAAAAGGGATAAGAATTCAGAACTGTTAGGACGCCAAGGCCCTAAGGGTATGTAGTAACGTAATAACAATAGCGGAATGCAATAAGTATCTAGTTCTTAATAAAGTAGAACTATAGAACTGAATTTTGCTATTCTCTGGTGCGGGGCGACTACGTTTTATAGGCGCCTTGCCTGCGCCTCGCCTGCGCCAAGCCGGTTACGGCAGGTGCGTCTCTACGGCCTAACACTAACCTTCTATTCTTTGTGTACTCGCTAAGCTCTAGTAAGGTTATTAGTAATATAGTATTCTAATTAAAGAATATAGTAATTACTATGGCGCGCTCTAAGCCGTTAGACTCCTATTTGATTTGCTTCTACACTTCTCTATTAAGTTTATCTTGTAGTAGAGAACTATCCTAGTCGTTATACTATGGGTTTAAAACTGTGATTCCACACAGCTTAAGGAGCTCTATAATATCCTTTTGCTATTCTATTACTTTACTATTTTCGATGCTATTAGTAAGGAAGACGGATTTTCTAGTAATAACACATATAGTTAAAGGCTAATGAACGGTAAAGCTAGGGTGCTTATCCTAAATAATAGGCTTAGTGGATTCTTTAGTAGAAATCGTAATACTTGGGACAGTAGGCGTAGAGTTAGCGGAAATTTTAGTAGGACTTAAAACGATTAGGGTCGCAGCCAGTTTAGTGGGGATTTTAATAGGAGTTATAGTGGTTAAGGGCGTAGTAATGGACTAGAAGTCTAGGGATGGATTAGCTTGGATATAAGGCAAGCTTGCAAAAGATAACTTAAATAAGAGTCTTGCCTATTAGTTCTGTATAAAATAAAACAGTTTATAATGGTTTCTTCTACAAGAGCGTAGTGTGCTTAATTTATAGGCCTCTCCTTAGTAAGGAGATATAGAAGTCTGCCTCGGAATGGAAGGCTTAAATGCTAAAGTCGGCCTAGAAAAGAGAGAGCTTTAAAACATAAGCCACTCTAGGACCCATATATCTTTCCTATATATTTAAGGGAGTGGCGTAAATCTAACGACTATTATGGACCATATGCTAACCTACTTAGTTATCTACTTAATCTACCTAATCTATTTTACCTACCTAGTCTTTATCCACCTAATCTACCCAGTCTACCTAATCTACCTAATCCACCTATCCCTACTGCTATTTTGTGTAACGGCTAAGATATCCTATTAAGCCCTAGATATAAAAGTTATCTTATATACTTCTTTTAGCTCCTAATATTTTTTAAACTTTATTTATGTAAATCTGATTGCCACCTACTACTATATATAGAGCTGCTAAACTGCGCTAAATGCTTAAAAAACCAAAGTGAGGTATATTCCTTAGCTTATAGCTAAATAAACTAATAGATATAGCTATAAACTCCTTATTAGAGTAGCTATGTCAACGACCCATAAAAATAACCATTATAGTGCATCGCTACTCGCCCTCACTATTATTAAGATTATTCTTATAATTTTAAACAGCCTTATAATTGTAATGCAGTTAAATAGTATCTAGAAAAGGCGTAAGCCTAGGAAAAAGCGGGTAAATACTAAGTAAAGTATAGCAGACCCAAAATAACTCCTTTTAATACTGCATTTTACTTAAGAAAAAGCTTATTTATGTTTTAATTTTTAGGCTCCTTTTAACACATAAGCAATGGGGTATTTATTATATATAAAACTCCTATAGCATATAGATTTTTTATAGTAGATCCTATACAGCTGCCTACGTAATGTTTTACTCCAGTTTAAGACCGGTATTATTAGATAGATAGTAAAAATATCATTTTAGGGTATAAAACATTACATCTATTTGTATATTAAATGGCGATATAACCTTTTCTTCCCTTATTCCCCTCCAGTGATCTTTTTTAACTAAAGTGGAGTGGATTTAAGCTCAAATCTACTCCACTTATAGTTTAACTAATTCCTAAACAGGACTAACGCTTACCTATTAAGGCCAGTAGTTTACTTTACTCTACTTTAACTTTAACACAATCCGTCTACTAGCTTCTTAAAATCTAACTATTATGCCTAGCTTTGCCTTATTAAATGGCAAAGGGTCCCTTAGAATGTATTAATAGTCCTAAGGCTAGGGTGGATATATTTGCCTAAACTTGGTTATATAGCCTATACTAGCGTTTAAGGAAATATCTAACAAATCGCATTCTATATATAACCCAAAGTCTGCAAAGGTGGCTTAGTTAAAGCAGTTTTGGGCTAAGCCTATCTTAATAAAACCCTGCTAAGAGAGGATTATATCTATATAAAGGGGCTTATCTTACAATATATCTATATCTTAGGACCGCCTATACCAAATCGTGTTAGATTTCTTTTTATGGCTTAAAAGCTAATAAGTCTGCCTTAGCTCTAGGGGGTTTTAGGTCTGTATTGCCTTCGCTCTTACCAAAGAGATATAGGCAGAATGTAATATCTAGCTGCAGTTAGGGCCACAGTAAGTGCATATCCTACGTCTTTGGGCTATTTTAGGACATACTTATATAATTTAAACGCCTTTAAGACCTACAATCTTTAGCCCTATACCACTTAACTTAGAATGCATAAGTCCTGCTACGGATATCCGCTTCTAGATATTATACTTGCCCTCTAACTGCTCCCTATATAGCCCTAACCCCTAAACTATATAGTTAGAGTCTCTTAGCTGCGGAACCCTTTAAGATTTTTATAACAGTATAGTGTAAAAGAATTGAATGAGCGACTTGATTCTAAATCTATAGAAATCAAGTGGTATATATATATAAAAGGTGTAGACAATAAAGGGGTAATTAACCGAGTTGGTGAGCAAGTCGGTAAGCGAGTCAAGGTAATATATTAGTAAAACAGTAGTAGTTTGGCAGGGTACCATAGTCGGTTACACACCCCCCTAGATTTAATGGTGTAGTTAAAGCTATAGAAAACAAATAAAGGTAAAAACTATACCAGAAATAGAAAATTTAGATATAATATTAGGAATGGTATAGGGTAGGGTAATGGTGAGGCCGTTAGCTGTGTTGCTTGTAGGGCTTCTGGTGACGTTATAGACGTTATATTTAGTAACATTACGGTTATTATAACTAGTGCCGATATAGGCTAGTGCTGTTATAGGCTTAACTGGTGCTAATATAGGCTGGATAGGGATTGCTTCAATTATATCCAAGATATCATCTTAAAGTCCTTATGGTGAGGTAATTTGATCTGCATTTAAGGCAGTTATTTAATCTATGCTTAAGGTAGTCATTTAATCTATAGTTAAGGTAGATTCTTTTTAATCTGTAGTTAAGGTAGTCATTTAAGCTATAGTCAAGGTAAACGTTTAATAGGTAGTCAAGGTGGAACTTAAGGTAGGTATTTTTTAGGTAGTTAAGAAGACGCTTGGGGTAGCATTTAAGCTATAACTAAGGAGGACATTTTAATCTATGCTTAGGGTAGTCATTTAATCTATAACCAAGGTAGATATTTTTATGCTTTGCTAATAAGCAAACTTTACATTTAATTTTAAACGGTGTTCATTCGCTAATAGTAACGTAGCTTTTTAATTAAGTGCTATTTAATAACTGTCACGGCACTGACCTAACACGTTGTTATGATTCAGTGTTGTCATGACACGAGCACGGACCTGACCCCTAAGCGACGTGTATATATACCACCTCACCTCCTACATAGATCCTCACACGACATCGTTTGTCAATGATACACAGTACCTCGTACCTTGTCCCTCTGCACGTACTGTGACAATAACTGTCCATCTAGTATCCAGCTAAGTTATAGTACTGCTTAGATTATTCTATACTATTTTAGTAATCGTCTATCTAGCATTAGCCTTATGTCTGGCCCTAGGACCTGCCTTGTTTCTGGCTTATTGCCTTATATCTAGTTCTTTTAGGTCCCTACCATGTGTCTAGCCTATCTATAAGCTTATAGTATTACGGGAGTCGTCTATTATAACTAGTCGTAGGAAGTTATTCGCTTTTAATTTAAAAGGGTTAAGAAAGGTCCAGTTAGCGTCTTGACAAAACCTTATTTTAACGTTTTTTAATTCGTTAGTTCGTTCGTTAGTTAGGTTATACAGTTAGGTTCATACACTTGGTTTAATTATTGGTATACCTCCCTAGGAGGCCTTAATTTAATTCGATTTAGTAATAGGCCTATACTAAGGCTCTGGTTTAATTTAATCGACCTAGTCAAATTAATCTGGTGTTCGCTAGCTGGTCGTACGAATAATTGTTTAGTTGTGACAGTCCTTTACTAGCTGCTATCGGTCTAGTACCTTCCTTATGTCTACTTAATATCCTTATTTCTTACCATCAGTATATCTAAGCTAGCTTTGGGCTCTCACTTAGACGCCATATAAGGTTGTTACGCTATAGTAGGGTAGGTTGATTTTGTTAAGTGGTTATATATCCAGGTTAAAGGAGGTTGTTTAGTATTTAAAGAAGTAATTATAAGTATAAGAGTAGTACCTGGAAGAAGCTTAAAACACTATAAAGGTAGAAGAAGTAGTGACTTCTTAAATAAGGTAGTAAATTAACTGCTTAGCAGATAGTGCAACAGGTAGTATAATTCGATTAATTAGTTAGTAGGTAGTACGATCCGGGCTTATAACTGTAACAGTGCAGTATAGGAGAATTAAATAAGCGACTTGATTCTAAATCTATAGAAATTAGGTGGTATATATATATAAAAGGTGTAGACAATAAAGGGTTAATTGACCGAGTCGGTAAGCGAGTCGGTGAGCGAGTCAAGGTAATATATTGGTGAAACAGTGGTGGTTTGGCAGGGTACCGTAGTCGGTTACAATTTTAACCTATATACCTTTAGTAACTTTGTAACTTCTAGTTTATGCTTTCTTTTTAAAACATAGCCTCTAAACTTTAAAGTTTCTAACACTTGAGATAGATGCTATTGCTAGTAATACCAGCTTAGTTTAAACTATAACCCCTTAGTCTAGTACAGTGTATAATAGAGTGGCGTATATTTACCTTGTACCTAATAGTCCTAAAGCCACTAGGACTTTTACTATAGTGCTCGTTAACGAGTCTAATTTAGAATCTATTATCAAAACCTAGAAGAATAAGGAAACCATTTATAGGGTTTTCTCGCTCTGCATTCTAGGCAATAAACTAGCACTTTTTATTAAGTATACCTTTTAAGGGGATACAGCCGAGTACGTTAACGCCCTATAAATATTTTTATAATATTCTCTCTAATATATAGCAAAAGGAATCTAGAGATGCTTTATATCCTTTTAAAGCGATAAAATGGTAACTAAGATTTCGATTAACTCTTAGCGGTCCAAATTCCAAAGGGACTCTATAATTGGCTAATTATGAGAACTTATTAACCGTTAGCACTCTAGTTAGAGGGCTCTATATATAAATAACGTATTATATTCTATTCCCAAAGTAAGGATATAAGCGTGGAATTTTTCTATATAGGTATAAAGATCCGGGCTAAGTCTGGTAAGTCTCTAGAGATTAAGACTATACCTAAACTAAACAATATTGGAATTTATTTAAAATATCTTTTATCTAGTTATGCGCTTCCTTTTTTTAGTTTAGTGGCCTTTATATTTATTATAATTTATATTACTATATCCTGTTAAGTATAAAACCGTTAAGCATCTTACGGCACTGGCAGAAAACGGTAGATTGCGGTTATATAACTAGAGGATTGTATAAAACTTCAAGCCGCGCTGCTATTCTTCTTCTTTTCTTTCTCTAGCTTTGGATCCTTGTTAATAGACAATTAATTATATAGGCTTGCATACGTTCCTGCTATGCTTGTGTCTCAATTAACTAAGTCGCTAATAGAGTATAGAATAGAGATATAAGTTCTAAATAGGCTTAGCTTAGTCCTTTACTAAGATATAAATCATCGCTTTATTAACTTTTAGAAGTAGATACTGTGACAATACTAGGGTATACTACCTGCCATATTCTATAGACCCTAACTTTAGTTAACCAATTAGGATTTTCCATCCCTGGGATAGAAAATCGCTATTAGCCCGCTTACCGCTAGCGCCTTGGCGGCCCTCGTAATATATCCACCTACTACCCCTAACAATTCTTCTTCTTCTCCTTAGCTTAGTATCTTTATAAGATAGCATTTATTTAAGCTTTGTCTTAGAGGCATTTATTTAAGCCGTCACGAATGCTATATTTATAATTATTACTTGGCGAAGCTAGTGTAATACTACAACTCTAAAATTAGCTGGTGCCATTACTGTACTATGTCTAGGTCTTAAGGAGAATATCTTTACTATAAAAGCTAGGAAGCCTAGCTTTAGAAAAAAAGGACTTATTTAAAGTGGCTCCACTTTTTAGTATGCTGACCCTCAGATTTATTAGGTCCTTATAATATAAAGGTATTAAGCTAAGGAGAATAGGTTTAGCAATAGGGCGCTAAAGCGTACCATTAGTGCGTGGAGTAGATGCAAATAGTGTAGTAGATTAGGGTTAGATTAGGGGTGCCTATAATTTATCTACCATATATATATAGCCTTATTTTCTTCGTAAATTAATCTATATATAAGTTTGTTTCTGACCTAGGATTTCTAGTTAACACTTATATTTTAATATAAGACTATTATACCTAATTTGTCTATTTATACTTGGGGCTCTAGGAGCCGCAAGTCTACACTATATTAAGCGCAAAATGATAACCACTGAATAACGGGCATAAAATTCCTTAAAATTTAAAACCTCTTTTACTAACTCTGCATAGGATGTTTATAGCCCAATTGGACTCTATACCTAGACGGAGCCTAAGTATTAAGGGGATATAGCTTAGACAGAATTTAATAATAACTTTTTCTCTTAAAACGGTTTAAATTATTATATATCCTAGAGTTTTATGCTTATCTATTGCGGTCTTCAAGACTAGGAGCAGCTAGATATTTCTATTACCCTTAACTTTAATACTTGGTCTACGGATAAGGATTAGTTGTCTACAAACGACTTATTATGCCGTTCTTTTATATATAGTTACTATTATCTTAACGGAAGCACTGATTGCACTAATATATTAAAGTTTATATATTACCGGCTGTGGATAAACCCAGGCCTTCTAAAACGTTAGAATTTAAGCGGCGTATAAGAACCCAGGTATAATTATACGTTTACTTAAGCTTCTAGGTTTATATTCTGCTACTACTTCTAATACTTCTTTCTTCCTAGATTATATAAAGTGCGTATTTATTAGTAACAAAAATTTCGTGTACTTTATTTATCTTATATATTAGTTATATGCCATATATAGCCTTAAAATCTAAAGTTCTTAAGCTCTACTAGTACCGTTCTATCTAGCGCTTCCTACATCCATCCTAGTATACCGCAGCCTTTATATCGTCCTTATGTGATTATAATAATGGGGTAGTATTGGATATCCTTATCTCTATCCTGCTTATCGCTCTCCTATATTATATTAGTTAATGCCGCTCCTTAGCGTTTAGTTAATGTTAATAATTTACTTAGCCTTATCGGCCTTATCTATGTCATCCATTTTACCTATACCATCTACCTTATCCGTGCTATCTACCTCACCTGCGCTACCTACCTTGGCTATACCAGCTATTAGTTAAGCTACCCCTAGCACCTCAAGTGGTCTTCCCCTAGAAACGATATAAAATAGGCTTTTAAACCTTATAGTACTTATACTTCCCAAATCTACTAGCGTCTATTATATTCTTAGCTACTTACCAAAACCAACTACTTCTAAAAGATGTAGCTAGATATAATGTGCTTAAAAGCAGCGTATATTGCTACTGTATGCGCTAGAATAGGACTAATAGGAATTGTCTTGGCAATAGTTACGGATAAGAAAAGAGAAAAGGCCGGAGCTTTTACTTTATAGGCTAGTATAAATAAGTCTAACTAGGTGCCTTTAATTACTAATATATATATTTAGTTTTTATTTCCTAAGTATAATTACCAAGTTCCTTGGAATATAACGGTTGAAATAAAATACTTTTGTATAAATTATATAAACTATACAAGTTGTAAACTACTTCCTCTTTAAGTTTTTAAATTATTAGCTAGCCTACCAATCTCCTATTTTTTTAGTCACCTTAATTACCTAGATTACGCCTTAGCTAGACTCCTCTACAAGACAATCGCGGGTTGCTTAATTATTAGTATAGTTCTTGCATTTTGCTATTGGTGCATTTTAGTGTTTATTCTCTCTAATTTACAAATACTATATAGACAGGTTTGGGTTAGTAGAAAGAACTTATTCCTTATTATCCTTTATATAGTATACGTAACTATATTCTATATTGTTTGCGCTTTCCCTTACTATATATTACATTCTATATACTCTAACGCTTATTTACTGGGCTTAGATATTAGAATGGAAATAGGGGATACTGCTTAATTCTGCTTAGAAGTACTCTATTCTACACTTTATATAATAGCATTTATAAGCCTTACTTTATTATTAAACCAAAGGTAGAAAGGTTATTTATATTTACTATATTTCTCAATATATTAAGTCTATAATAATGTTGTTTTTAGTAACGTTCCCAGTTCCCCTACCGGTCTTAAATTTAAGAATTCTCTTATCTGCAACTTTATTCTAAAGTAAGTCAATATATAAGTAGTCTGTAAAGACCTATAGTTTAAATAACTATAGCTATAGGAGGCCGAAGAAGTCTCTGTAATACCATTAACTTAATATTTAACGAAAATGCTAGATTGACTATAGAGGAAAGAAGATATCTAGGTAAGGATTGTATATACTTAAGTATATTCTAAACTCCCCACAACCATTACAGTACGTTAATATGCGATATGCGTGGTACGCGACCTGTGTACTGTGTATGTCCCATCTATAAATTTTTTTTAATAATTTTGCATTATCTTATCGTTAAACGCTTAAAACGATGCCTCTATGAATACACCACTATATAGGTCTAATTCTACAAAAAGTTCTATCTAAATTCAAACTCTAGATATCCGAAGTTTAATTATAGGAGGGTGGAATTGTAAGCTTCCAGCTATACGTCTCTGCTTTATCTAAAATTGCAGCCATTGCATCTTAAATATTAGTCTTATTAGTGGCATAAATAACAAAGGTTATAAGGTAGAATATTATAAAGGGGTATTTTGCGTTCATGTAATAGTGGACATAGCGCACCTTTATTTTAGTATTTTTTGATAAGGAAAAGTGTGCGAGAGGTAGCATTATATAAGAGGTGGTCCGAACTTCTAGTAACATAATTTCGGTTCGCTGCGGATTACCTCAGAAGCTTAGATTAAGAAATCGATTACGGATATAGAAATATCCGCACCGTCCACTAAGCTGATTTAGGACGGTAATCGTTTTTCTTTTTCGGAAGACGGCGTAGGTTATTCCAACGCTAGCTAAAAAAATCACGTCTAAGCTCGCTAAGGTAACGCTGCGGAGTCTAGAGCACCTACTAACTAAATTATTGGCAGGGATATAAACACTATAAAGGTGTAAACTGTTTAAATCCAATCCCATATATAAAGCGTCTTCTACAAACAAATAATATATTATAATAACCCTAAGGCTGAACACTAAAAGGCAGCTCGTTTGCATCCTTTTCCGCCTATATTCTGTAATTTCATTTTCAGCCTCTTTAACTCGTTTACCTATGCACTCTAAAGTCTTATTCTGGCTTTGTTTAAGGCTCTTAATTTTTTGTTTTGGTACGGTTTATACCCTAGCTAGAGTCTAAGGACTCCAATAAATTCAGCTCTATATATTACGATGCGACTATAGACGGGGCTTAATCCCCTCTCTATCTATATTTAACTTTGCTATACCTCTACATAATGGTTATATTAAAGACAATGGTTTATATTACCCTATATTTTCCGAGTATTCTAACACAGCGACGTGGGAGCGGCTAGTAAGGTGGTTATTTATAGCCTTTATCCCCTTAACAAATCAATAGCTAAAAAACTTAGCCTAGGGCCGATATAACCTAGTTTAGGCTTTAAATTTAGCTGTCCAGTGAATAAGAACCGATGTAATCTGCAATTAGGATACAGCGTACGTGGAGCCCTAAATTAAACTGTAGATCTTAATTATATATACTTCCTTATTGCGTATGGGCCTAGTAAGTATAGCGACATCTTAAGGGCTTATCCTCTTGCAGAAACTACCCCCTACCAGTAGTTACCGCATTGTCTATCCACTAGCTTATATATCCTAACCCTTTTATAGGCACCGGTAGTAACTTCCAAACTCGTAATATATAGCGCTGCTAGCTAAATCATAATAGAATATCCCTATGTTAAACTAGCTGCTTATATGGGCTAGGACCGCTTTGTTCGAATACATATATCTAGTTCTCCAGCACAATTCCCAGTAAGAAGGCATAGTACGCTATAGACCCCTAAAGCATGGAAAGGGTAATTAACGCTCCGCCAAGCCTCCCTTGCGTATAAGTCTTCTTCCATTATAACCGCAGTCAATATAGCCTATAATATAAATATAAGTGTCTCCTATATTAATCCCCTTTTTAACCAGCTTCTATTTCTAGGACTTCTTCTATAACCTAGCTTGGCGCGTAAATGCCTACCTGCACTTCACCAAAGGTTTCGTAAGTAGTTTTGCCAGTATCTAACGTATACTAGAAAAAGCATCATTACGGTGATAGCTTGAGCCTCTTTTAGTTGTGAAGGCTGCGATAACGTTGCTTCTATAATCGCGGTGTAATTATTTCAAAATCCAATGGCGGAATCTATGGGCAAGAGACTTCTTAGGATCGCTTAACCGAAAAGAGCGAAGGAGACCCCTTATTATTACCAACACTGCGATTACGCTGGTACTTCCCTTGCACCTATATCTCCGCGCCCCTATTTTAGCCCTTTTTAACGCCAAAATCCACTCTACGCCTGTGTCCTGAGTTATTTAGCATAGCTATAAGCATATAGTTAACATCCGAACTCTAATAACTAATTAAAGGATAGAGTTTATCTAAAAGATAATATATAAGCTAGGTTAAGTTATAAAGCCTCTTTACTACCATTCTATTACTTACGGTATATAGGCAGACTACACCTTTATATATAATCTTATCTTTAAAGCCCTAACATCGCCGTATTACTAATACGCCTCGCAGCTATGCTATAGTAGCCCCTACCCTACCAAACCAAAGAAGGGTTTATATAATACGTGCCCTTACTATACCCTAAAGGTACAGCACCTAAAATAGACCGTTGCGTATAAGTGTTATATTAGGCGGCATATATCTGCATCCCTTAACCTAGAATGTCCACTGCCTTAACGGAGAAGGTTATATAGCCTTTAGTTTAAATAACCTAAAGCAACTTCTACGGCTAAGGCTTACAAATTAGCTAAGCGGAACCATATATAAAGGTGCCACCATTATAGGGGGAACGGAAGCCGGCGCGAGGCCTTAAAGCCTTGGCGATTTGGGATATGCCTTATACAGCATAATAAACAGCAGTAGAAGCAGTTAATTAGCATATACTAGGAGCTTTAAAGAATCTACTATATAGGCAAATAGCACGAAGCGTTCTATTTAGGCTTAGAAACTACCTAAGCTAGGTTTATCTTATGTAATTAGATTAGGGGCTTAGCAATATAGAGCAGAAATCCTTAATTAAGAACGTCCCCTAAGACACTGCCCTATCTCTAAGTAGAAACCCACATTATATAGAATGGTAAGGAGTAGTATTTAAACCCCAGCGCTCACACTTCTTAAATAAACTTATTTCCCTTCTTAAACAACTCCACCTCCTTTTAAATAAACCCACCGCATATCTCAGTAATGGATTATTCCAACTTTAAACATCCTCCTAAGTATTTCTCCATCTCTAAAGCCACTCGTTTAAGATTGGCATAGGTAGATTCTATACTTAATTCTACCAGTCCTATTCCTCTTACGTTTAAAGATATCTTTATAGGACCTAAATCCAACAAAACCCTAAGCAGAGAGACTTATAAAATTCCTATAATATTCGCTATTAACGGCCTAGTAGCTACAGAGCTTACAAGTAAGTCCCCTATATCCTACCTAAAGTATTCCCTAACTAGTAACGGATAAGGCTTAGCTATAACCAATTCTCCTAACCCCAAACCTCCTATTAATGAAATTATACTAGAGGACGTTTAAGCCTATAATACCTAATTTAAATAGATCTTCTGCTACTCCAGCTACTTCTCTAAAACGGCAAATACTTCTATAATAACGGCTGGCCAAATAATAAAGGAATTTGAAGGGTATATGCCTACGGAAAACTCTGGCTCTAAAAACACAACCAAGCTATACACTTACGCTAATACTATGGAAGTTTACTCTAACGAAGGTAATATAATGCACGTTTTTTTATATTAGGCCTAACAAATACTAACTAAAGTCTATAAAAGAGGAGTAGATAAATATAGAAGATTATAAGTAGCTAGGTAAACTTATCTGGCAGTAATACCTAGATTTAAAGCAAAACCTTAAAAACGACCACTAAGGTTTATTTAGATCTTTTAAAGGTATACCAAAACACAAAAAGAGGTAAAAAGAGAATATTGTATATATGCTAATAATTACATAAATTACCTAATCCTTATTAAAGAGAATCTTAACGCTTCTATCTCTTTCGCGGAATCTCCTATACGCTAAAAGTCTCCTATACGCTAGAAGTCTCCTAGGAAAGTAAAGAAAACTACTACTCTAGATAGAGCTGGGCGGTTATAATATAGTAATTAGCTTAACCTAGAAGCTTTAAGACCTAAGATATAATTAGAATAGGAGAAAGTATAGATAGGCTAAATTTTACTAAAAAGCTTACAAAAGTTTAAAAAAAAACCCTAGAAAAAGGGTTAAAAACTATATTCTATTCTAAGAACTCTACGCTTTATAGACGGCAACTTACAAAGCTCTAAAATAGTGTGCTATAAAGGTTAGCTAAGAGTAATAAGACAATTAGGAATGCTTACCATAAGTATAGAAAGCTATTAGGTCGCCTAGCTAAGCATAACAGTATACTTTATTTAAGAGAGATATAGAATAGATTAAAGTTTTATTACCCTATATCCTTGTTAAAAAGGTAGCAATAGCTATTATTATTATTCATTGCTTAACGTCCGATTCGGATCCCTATTAGGCCTACGCGGACTACTCCTTATATACATATAGGGAGAAAACTCTATTTGAGAAACCCCTATAATCCGTCTCCCCGCCTTTTAGGGCTTGCTTGCAAGTTGCCTACAAGTCACCAGTGGTGCTCTACTACCTTACTTTTTAACCTCCTTAGGAACCACTGCTGCCGTAACAAACCTACGGACGCGCTAGTATTATATACTATACTCTACTCCTATAGAGTTATTAGGGGGCGCCTGTTACTCGCCCCTTTGCCTTCTATTGCTATTTCCTTTACAACCCAGAACTGGTCTAGCATATTTTGGCCAATAAGCCACCAGGTAGCCGCCTTGAGGCCTTTCTATATTAAGAGCAGTGTATTATAGTTTTCTATGCCAGCTGCTAAGAGCATTGCTTCTCAGCTAGTGTATAAGGGGCATAACAGTATTACGTGTTTTGGTGTCTGTCTTGGCCAGCTATATTCGCACCTTAGGCTACCTACTGGGACACCTACCTAGTAAAGCCAATCTTTTAGTCCTATTATTCCTGTTCTTAAGAGTATTGCTATTATATTTTCTGCCTTTGTTAGGCCCTCTTGAAGCCCTTAGGTATTTACCCCCCATAGCATTACCCATGCTATGGCTTGGGTTCCCCTTGCCTAAGTCTACCTCTGTACCTTTAACTCCTATTTATCTCTCCAGCGTCGGTCCAACCAGTATTATGTTACGGTAGATGGTTTTCCAGTACTCTTTTATGCTCTACTTTAGCTCCTTTCTCTCCCTTACTGTTGTGTTTACTGGCCTCTTGCGCGTCTCCCTTCCTCCTCTATATAGGCCTGGGCCCTAGCGCCGCACTATTTTTCTTCTGCTTTCTCTACCTGTTTTCCTAATATATCTTCCCTACTTTGGGGTTGTTAGTTCCTTCTCCTATAGGGCACCCTAGGGTCCCTCCATAGTTTGTTTAAGCGTGTCTTAATATACTTTATAACGTTAAAGTTACGTTTCTTTTGCACCCTTTATATTATATCGGCTTTAATATATAGTTATAGGGGGGGAATATTGGCTTCCTTCTTAAGCAGTGCTGTGGCCATTCGCTTATACCCGCCTGTTATACTCCTAAGGTAGGCTGTTTAGACCTTTTAGAGTAGTTTAAGGAGTAATTTAGGGGGGCCTTTCTTGGTTTCTCTAGTGGCCCAAATGCTAGATCTATACGTTATGGTTGGCCGGACAACTGCTGTATATAGTAGGCGTGACCTCTGGAAGTATGGACCCTATGTAGAATTAACGATCCTGGATATGGCGATATACTGTGCTTGGCCCTTACGGGCCGCTTATGCCGCATATGCGCTCTACTGGAGCTTGCTGTCTACCCACACTCCCAATACCCTTAGGCCTTGAACCGGTTGACCCCTAAAGCCTTGGATATAGATTGTATGCTAAAGATCTGCAGATTGGTTACGTTTTCTTGTGAAATGGATTAGCTGGTATTTCTCTGGTGAGAATTGAGCAATAGCTATTATAACGTGGCATTCGGGTGGCCTTTAAGTCTTTATATCTACCTAAATAACCTACCGAACTAAATTCACCGGTTACATAATAATGAACATATAGTGTAAGTAGTCTCCGTAAATAGCAAGCCAACTTAAGTTAATACTATTGGCTAAGAGTTAATATTTGCATATTCTAGTCTTCTTATATATACCCTAAATTAGGCTATAATCCCCTATTGACCTTATATTTATATTTACCGACAATCCCTTATTTCGTAATCTTCCATAATATATCCCTAACAAATTAGAGATACTCTTATCTGGCTCTCTAATTAGGAGGCTGCGGCAATATAGCTATACTTTTATCTTTAATTTCAACTTACTAGCATCCTAACGGCTAAGCAAGTTATAGACTGGCTAATCCATCGCTGCCAAGTAGATAGTATAAAGGTGGTAAGCTTATTAAGCTTGCTTTAAGGAAATCTCTAACTTCGCGTAAGCAGTAAAGATATATTCTTAATATAGAACTAGATAGCAATAAAACATTACCTAGCTGGAAGGTATAAAAGAACGAGCTAAGGAAATCCTAATTAACGCCTTAATTCTTACTAAATGCTAAAAGAACGCGATTGCGAAAATCTTTCCTTTTAAGAAATTTAATGGCATATAAGGACCAAGAGCATAACGTTTATATTTTATTTCTCTCCTAGGGCAGAGTTAGGACAGAAGGCAGAAGGAAAAGGCGGAGCAATACTAGCCGCCCTTTACTACTTTATATGGAGTCTATATTTAGTGGCTATAATTACTTCTTAGCCCACGTATTGTCTGTACCCAAGACTATAGAAGCCTGGAGTAATCTATAAGTAAGGCATTGTTGGGAATAGCTATTAGCTAAGCTGTTACTAAATATAAATGGCTAACAATCCCTAACAGACGCTAAATGCCTTAGTAGGGCTTAAAGGCGCTTATATAAAGTTGTAAACTAGAAATAGAAGTCAATAGTAACCCCTAATAACGCGTCCCTTAGCAGGAATAGTATTATATAATTTACTTCTAACACCTATCCTTCCTGGGATAAAACACTACCCAAGCAGTAGACTTACCCTAGCTGGTTAATCTTGTATATTAACCCCCCATCTGTAACAAAGGAGCTATTAGTGCCTATAGGGTGGTTTAATTAGTATTCTAGCTAAGCCCTTTATAAGCGCTCCGCCTTATATAGGCGGTATACTAACACCTATTAATCTGCCTTGCGTTAGGGGATATCTTTTATTTAAGGCGCTAAGTAGCCGGTACTTAGAGGCCTATAAACTTATTCTATATCCCAACAGTATCAACTACAACTCTTTAACTAGTATTCCGCAACCCCTAAGTACCTACAAGTATACTGTCTCTAAATCGTTAGCTAGTATGGGCATTTATAGATAGAGGAACCCACTTTAAAGATAATAGCAATGCAGAAGCGTTGGCTGGCTAGGAATTAAATACAGAGACATTATCTAGCGGAGAAAATAACTTTAGCACTAAGAATTAAGAAATAGGGGCAAATAGCAATAAAGAGATGTTAAGCGACGAGGTTATATAGGCGACGGCCAAATACGGTGGCCTTGAATTTATAGTCTTAAATCTATAAGTGTAGGATATAAATACAAAGAAGAGTTCTAATAAAAACTGGTAAAAGAGTAAAAGCTTTGGTCTCTCTTTATTTAGCCTATCACAAAACAAAACAATATTTTACTATTCCCACTAGAGTCTCTACCTGCTTGACTTATAGCGAGCTACAAAGCATTTACAACAATCTATGCCTTCCCTTAAATGAATTTATTTACTACCTTAAAACCGATAATAGAAGGCAAATCTATGCTAACAACCTAGGATTTTTTGAATTTCTTATAGACCTAGAACGTATACCATCTTAGCAACTATTAGTCATATTCAAGACTATAGTACTTATAGTTTTATACCTTAAGACTATTAATATATATTTTATAGCGTTTTCTTTTTATTTAAATTATTTCTCTGCTTATTGTATATAGCGGTTATTTATCTATTCCAGTATAGTGAAGAGGGGTGGTTAGGTTACATAAGGGGGCTTAGACTTATAGCTACGCTTATAGGGTTATTTACGTAAGAACTTCTTTAAATATATATAAGGGGGTTTCGGGTCGTTATAAAGTTTATAGGGGTCTTTATATGGGAACTTCTTTAATATTTCTAGGTCTGGCCTTATATATTCCTTTTGTTTCTAGTTTTGGTATTTTATAACATTTATATATACTTTTAAGAGCACGTAGTGTAGGCTAAAATTGCAGTGCACCTATAGGATTCCGGCACTTATTGGAAAGTTATAAACAGCGTTTATTAATTTATAACTAATCGTAATTATCGGCTTTAGTTTGTTCCGCAACGCGTAAGGCTTACTAGCTTTATAGTCGTGATTTCCAGAACACCGCTAATACGAATCTTGAAACTACGCGCATGCTATAAGTAAAGCCCGGAAATCGAGCTCGACCCAGTACTTACTAACTCTTTTTATTTGTTGGCGGCGTAGCAGGTTTATAATAAGTAAAGTCGCGAGCCAAAATAAGGTGGCTTAAAGTCCTCTCTATAAAGCATAACGCTTTCTCCAAGTAATAGTTGAATAAAGGCGGTCTTAACTGGGTTATATATAGCTGCCTCTTATATAAAGCGGTCTGGTCGTACTCTAGCGTCCCACAGTATATATATCATCTCTTTTTAGCCACAGGACATGGCTGCGTTTAATAAAATGCGTCCATTAATAGAGTTAACTTCAGCCCCATACTTAAGTAATAGCTTGACGATTTCTGTATTGCCTCTCCATAAAAGTTCTAAGAGCACACTTCCGCTTTCTCTTACCACATTAATAGGCGCGCCCTGTTCTAGTAGCAGGCGAACTATATCTATATAGCCTTTCTCTGCGGCTAACAGCAAGGGCTCAATAAGGTTATTAATATTAACGAATAGAACGGCCTTTTAAGCGGTGCTAGCCCGCCTAAACTTCGCTGCCCAGTATATTGCGGAGCTGCTATTGCGTTTATAAAGCTCATTATTTAGCATACGGTAGAAATAATGGCCTATAATAACGAGAGCATTAATATTATACACGTCTTTCGCTATTCTAAGAATTAATTCAATGGGTAGACAAAGTATAGACATTTCTAATAGTAGAGACTGCTGTTTAAGGTATAGCAAGAGTGGACTAGTTTTCCCCTTATTTTAAGTCTTTAGAGTTAAGCCGAACGTTAGCGGCATTATATATTGTTTTAGCCGATAATATCCGAACTCTCGTAATACTAATAATATTGTTATAGATAATTTCCCTTCAAGCAATAATTGAATAAAGAAATCTAGAAATCCAAGCTAAAGCAATCCGTCTTTATATATAGCTTATTTAATATAAGCGTAAAGCTAGACCAATCTCTCTTATTCTCTTGACTTTATAACGGCTCTAATTGCGTTTAATTTCTAATAAAATTGCATTCTAATAGTCCGGCGTAGGAAGCCTCGCTAGCTCGGCTGCCTTAGCCAACTTATAGCTGCAAAGAAGCGAGGCCAGCGGGTTAGTTCAAGCCAGGGTAATACTAAGTACGTAGTAGATAGCTTCGTTGCTCTCTAGGCGCGCTAAAAATGGGCAACTTCTATCCCTTTTAATTTTGGTCTAACTATTGTCTAATTTAATCCCGGACACTTTTGGCTGTCCCCTTAGGCCCATAGGCTCTTTCTTTAGAAGTTAACCTTTACGGTTCCCGCTGGTACCGCTATCTTTCCACAGTAGTCTTAATAATATTTTTATTCATTTATAACGAGTAATATGCATTAAATATTTTTTTTTCTTATAAATTGAATTATTTATAGGCTTATAAATATATATATAGATTTTTTAAAGCTTTTATTACTGGTTTTAGTAATAAGTGCATATATATTTTAGCCAAATATTTATTTAATTTATAAGCGCGCCAAAAATATTCATAATTTAAATATATGTAATAAATAGAGCTTACCTATACTATATTTGTTGGTCACACAGGGTGACTCACCAATAACGACTACTCGAGTAGGTTACAGTGATGTTGGTTAAAAGCTTGATATGTTTGGAATGAGGAAGGGCGAGGAGCTTAAGACTCCTCGCCACGCTAGTGCCGCGG
>Ga0307507_10002712_pt1 | contig 36365 bp, 28 predicted proteins | sample 7_EM_MG_FD_207223 | JGI IMG/M metagenome (GOLD analysis project Ga0307507, IMG submission 207223) | Populus trichocarpa ectomycorrhiza microbial communities from riparian zone in the Pacific Northwest, United States - 7_EM | ecosystem: Host-associated > Plants > Roots > Unclassified | place...
CGTCGCCAATACTGAACACTTGGATCTGGCTGGTACCACTGAACTGCGATGGGTAGGCGAATGCCAATTGGCACTTGGATCCTGTAAGACCATCTGGGATATCGAATTTGACGAGTGCTTGGAAGTTGTGCTTGCCGTCGGTACGGGAGACGGTTCCCCTACCGCTGACGCCAAGGGCGGTGTCGGGGGTGTCTTCGCGGATGTTGACGACTGCGCTGGAGTTAATCACTTGTTTAACATGATCGCGGGTGACGAGGTTATCGGCAGTCTCTGTAGGGAGGGCAGTGGCCAGAGTAGCGAAGATAGCGATGGCGGAGGAGAAGATAGCAGACTTCATTTTGATGTTTGGTTTAGTTCGGTTTTGGCCTGAATTGGAAAGTTGGTATTAAGTGGAAGGGCGAGAAGATTGTGAGAAGAGAATGTAGCTTTGTGGTACTGTTCAAAAATGTCTGAGGATGGTTTTTTCTAGATTGCAGGATCTTGGAGAGTATTTATGTCGCTCATGTTACCATATAGCACTCAAGTTCTAGCCGTCGAGTCAATCATGGTGATGCTATTATCGATACCGCAAGGCAATACCTGCGCTGCCAAGGATGACTGCGGTCAGTGCTCATCCATCATTCCTGATGAGCATCGCAAGGGCGTTGAGTTTTCGGTGAGCTTAGGGCAGGTTGCGGCTGTGGCCGTAGCCTTACGATATATTCTTGTGATGGCTTTCTTCAGCTGTTGTGGTCCAGAATCCAGTCTCGTTACCTTTGTGTGCCTATACTTCCCAAGTGTATGGTACTAGTATATCAGGGTTGAGAGTGGTATTTTCATTAGAGGCTCGTTGTGGCTGGGGGCTTACGTTGGACAAGCTTATTTTTATTAAACCCAATAATATTATCTAGAAATCCCAGCCCCAGCCCTGATGCTTAGTACTGTCTACTTGGCGATTCATAAAGTATTCGGATGAACTTGTGCCAAGATCTGAGCGTTTAGGCGGAAGCTGGGGCGTCTTGACGCTAACTCATCCGAACACTTTATCAGGTACGATATGCACAGCGGCCGCACCCTAACCTTTAAGGGCTAAGGACTTAAGGTGATGGTTAGTGGGTCAGGTACCGCGTACAATTGTGGTCACTTCTGGAAAGCCTTGGCGCTGCAACAAGGAGATTCAGTAAGACTGACAATGGAATAAAATAGTATCATGGACCCAAGTCAGGCCGAGGTAATACAAGTGTACACTCAGATAGCATCGTCAATAGAAAAAATTGGTCTAGCGATCATATGTGCTTTTTCCTCTCCTTTCAGCTGTACCATAGCCGAAGGGTTCTAGTGTTAGTTATGGGTTTAGGGGGAAGTAGGAGCGCTATTGGTCACTGACAACTTCATGAGCTGAATTGAGAATTTGGGATATGAGTGAGAGGATGGTGGACTGCACAATAACCCTTTTGGGCGTACCGGAATGTTGAATCCACGGTCAACCATGCCCCTACAATATCTAGCCTGATCAAGGCACTCTTTGCGGGTCCACATTTCAAAAAATTGAAAATTGAAAATTTGTGATTTCTTCCATGATTTCCTTACAGGACGCCCAAGCCGCCAAAGCCCTCACTGCGGATCATTACCTCCGCATCGATTATCTTCAACATATGGGTGTGCGGGAGGGTGGTAGTAGCAACGGTGGTATTAGTAGAGTGGCTTTTGATGGTATCGTAGATAATGTAGTGAGCAGTTGGGACTAGATAGGATCGGTATTTGAATCTGTGATGTTCTGGTTAAGGAATACTGTAGCTTGGTTGTGAAGTGATTTCGATTGGGGGCAATATAATGTCTTGTTTAGAGGTTTATGGTGTTTTTTTTCCTCTCTGGATTTTGATTTCGTGCTGGTCTTTTTTGGGTGCATTGGATTTGGTGCTTGGATGGGGTGAAGTTTGACTCGAGTGGTTGGTGAGGTTGACTGGTTGTTTGGATGGATGGATGGATGGATGGATGTGTGACTGGTCTGTTGGCCTTGCTGCTTCGGGGTTTGGTCGGATCGTGGTTATTGGACGATATCACTTAGAAGGTAAGTGCTAGTTCATTTTCACTCTCTGGTAACGTTGGGGTCGATGAAATAAATTATAGTAGATGGGAGATGGCAGAGTTAGGTCTCTGATCGATCTCAAGGGAGGTAATGGATGTCGGTGCAGCATGTAAGGCAAGTGATGATCATTAAATTTTGGAAAGAGGAGTGCAGGCTGGTAATTTGCTACGGGCGGGCGGGTTTTCACTCGCCAAGCCTGGCGGTTACACAGGGCCGGAGGGAATATTTCCTCGGTCATCCCCGCCCTGCCCCGTCCGCGGCCCGACTCTGCTCATTCCCTGGACAGGCGCCCATTCCTGGCATCCCTTTTTTGATCGGGACCTGTCCGGGCCATAGGTGGGGTAGGGACAGGGGCGGGGAATGTCAAAAAACACGCCCCGCCCCGGGCTGGTGAATGTGGTGGGGCGGGGAATGGGGCCCATCAATTTCGGGGCCCCGGAGGCCCCGTAATGAACACTAGTTGCCCAGGTTTTTCCCTTCTTACACCACCTACCCGGAGGTTCTTTTCTCTCACTTCACTTTTGTTTTCTTTTTCTTTCTCTGCCTTGTCCGGCCGCGTATTCTTTTTCTTTAGTTAGAATTTTGTTACTTCTCCTTGATATCATGGCTCCGACTGCATATACCTCATATGTTCTCCCATTCCCATAATGTGAATTCAAACCAGCACCTTTCATTTTTTCAATTTTATTTTTCCTTCCCCCCCGTTCACATTTCTTTTTTTTGCTCATTCCATCATGATGTTTATGATTAATGGTAGGATGCATAACACTCTCCTGAGACTGAAGGATACAATTCCAATTTCGTTGGTTGTGAGTTTGGCCCATCCGAAAACCTAAAATCAACGTCTGAGCTCGGTGGCGGTTTGGGTCCTTATAGACCGCCGTAGTGTTTGGGAGCACTAGGCTTTACTATAGTATTTGCTGTTGCCGAACACTAGGCTAAACTAAAATAAAAATACCGCAGAAAATACGCCGTAGAAGAGGAAATACTACAGCATTTTTGGCCTGCCGAACAGGCCCTTAAGTTGGTTTAGATCTGTTTGTAGTACAGTTTTCTTAGCGGTCTTAGGATCTATAGAGATTTTTTCCTTACGCCGACGACGAGCGCTATAATCATGATAGGCCCTCTATTTGCTTACAACGCTCAGGGACCATAGACTTACGAGCAGCACGTGAGCCTTGACTCTCGGTTACCGGTAGGTTGTTTGGTGGGCTGTGGTGTGCCCCCACAGAACTCCAAGATGAAGAGATCAGTGCGAGTGATATCTGGTGAGTGTCAATTTGGTGGAATGGCATGGCAATTCTTTCCTGGAATAAAACATTCCCGGATGGTATAGCAAGACAACTATTGAAAAGCCCCTACATACCTTCTAAATCTATGTGAGTTTCGCAGTCCGGTAGCGTTAGTCGATAGATAATTTAGGGGCGTTTAGCAGGGCGCGATTATAGTTTGAGGGCGCGATGGGTGGCTGATTTTAAATCGCGTGTTAAACCCTAAAATCACGATACTTTTAAATGTTATTAAATTTTGAAATCGCGCCGTGCTAAACAGCATGATTTCGATTGTGATTTCGATTCTTTTGTCTTGATTAGGATTAAACCTTTGAAGGGTATCGTTCGCACTACATGATGGTCTGATTCCAGCCTGATAGGCGTTTTTTTTGTACGGAGCGAGTCTGCCTGTTTTAGAACTAAGATTTCTCTTACTGCCCAAACTAAACCTCAAGGGCCTAAAACAAATTCTCCAAATCGCACTGTACTTTTAAAATTATGATTTGAAGTTCATAGGCCAAACGCCCTCTTAGCTTTGCTCCCCTAGTTTTTTATAGGGTTATTGAGTTTCTCAAAAAGCCTGTTGGATACAATGACTAATCGGCGGAGTCTTTGTATCATATCAAGCAAAACTCAAAGCCTGTTGTCACTCATCTCTTGCTTTAAGATCTTTAATGGCATCCACAGAAACAAGATCAGATCACTGCCATTGTGCTCAAAAGGTTCAAGTTTAAAGTGTATATTTCCTCCCATATCTGTCCACTATATGATTAATCTAATACTAGTAATAATAGTACTAATGAATGTGATGAATGTGATGAATGCCAACAAAACCAACCCCGCCACCGTGAAATGCAATGTTTAAAAGAAAGTAAAAGAGATAAAGAAAGAAAATAAAAGTATGTGAACCACAGCACAAGCAAAAGCTCACCCGGGAACCACTTCACCCTTACAAAACATTAACTCTCAATCCGCCCCAAGGCGCATACCAAAGAACCTCATTGTTATCCCCAACAGAAACAACTTCATATGCCTTAGCCCCCTTAGCTGGGCAATCGAAGGTCAATCCCGAACCATCAACAACAGTCGCCTCACCCCACCCGACACGGAAGGTACCCTTGAACTGGTCCCTGAAAGGCCTCTTATTGAATGTTGCGTTTTCGATATTCGCGTCGCCAATACTGAACACTTGGATCTGGCTGGTACCACTGAACTGCGATGGGTAGGCGAATGCCAATTGGCACTTGGATCCTGTAAGACCATCTGGGATATCGAATTTGACGAGGGCTTGGAAGCTGTGCTTGCCATCGGTACGGGAGACTGTTCCCCTACCGCTGACGCCAAGGGCGGTGTCGGGGGTGTCTTCGCGGATGTTGACGACTGCGCTGGAGTTAATCACTTGCTTAACATGATCGCGGGTGACGAGGTTATCGGCAGTCTCTGTAGGGAGGGCAGTGGCCAAGGTAGCGAAGATAGCGATGGCGGAGGAGAAGATAGCAGACTTCATTTTGATGTTTGGTTTGGTTTGGTTTTTGTCTGAATTGGAAAGTTGGTGTTAGGTGGAAAGTTGAGAAGATTGTGAGAAGAGGAATATAGATTTGTGGTACCGTTGAGAGATGCCTGAGAGGATAGTTTTTTCTAGATTGTGGGATCTTGGAGAGTATTTATGTCGCTCATGTTGCAATATAGGCTCAAGTTCCAGCCGTCGAGTCAATCATGGTGATGCTATTATCAATACCACAAGGCAATACTTGCACTACCAAGGATGACTGCGGTCAGTGCTTATCCGCCATTCCTGATGAGCATCGCAAAAACTTGGGGTTTTCGGCGGGCTTAGGCTAGGTTGCGGCTGTGATTGTAGCCTTACGATATGGTCTTTCATGTCAGCTGTTGCGGCCCAGAATCTAGCCTCCTTACCTTTGTGTGCCTATGCTTCTCCACTCCCTATACCGTATACCTTGGTAAGATAACGCTCAGGTCTGGATAGCAGCTTACAAGTATACCAGCAGACCAGGGTTGAGAGTGGCATTTCCATGGGGGACTCACTATGGCGGGGGCTTACGTGGGACAAGCTTATTTTTGTTAAACACAGTGTCTATAAATCCCAATCCTAGTCCTAATGCTTAGTACCGACTACTTGGCGATTCATCAAGTACCGGTATGTATTCGGATTAATTGGCGCCAAGATTTGAGCGTTTAGGCGGAAGCTGGGACATCTTGGCGCCAATTCATCCGAATACCTTATCAAGACTTATATACTAGAGTGGTCACATCCCAACTTCTCAGGCCTGGGGACCCAAGGTGAATGATGGTCAGTGGGTCAGGTGCCGTAGCACAATTGTGGTCGCCTCTGACGAGCCCTGGCTGCATCGGAACGAGAAGATTCAGTAAGACTGACAATGGCACAAAATAGTATCATGGACTGAAGTCAGACTGAAGTTAGACTGAGATAATATCAGTGGACATTTAGGTAGCATTGTTAATAGAAAACATTGGTCTAGTGATCGATGTGTCTTTTTTCTCTCTCTTCAGCTTGTACAGTAGCCGAAGAGTTCCAGAGTTAGCCATGAGGAAGTAAAAGCACTATTAATCACTAACAACTTCATGAGCTGAATTAAGAATTGTGGATACAAGTGCGAAGGCGGTGCTCAATAAACCTTTTAGGCACACCGGAGTATTGAATTCACGATAGGCCATGCCTCTATAATATCCAGCGGCTCCAGCCTGATTAAGGCAGTGTTCTGCAGGCCCGAATTTCAAAAAAAAAAAAGACTAATTCAGTGACTTCCTCAATGATTTCCTTACCAGCCGCCTAAGCCGAGAAGGACTACGCTGTGGATCTCCTACAAAGCACAAAATCTGACAGAAATAGTGGGTTCGCTGGAAGAAAAACTCGCCTCTCTCTGCGTCTTACTAAGTCTAGAGTGAAAAGAGTAAAAAGATAACCCTGGTAACAATACTAGTTGGCTGGTCTTTAGGGCTAATCTTCCGGGAGAGTTGGTTATTATCTGTTAATCCCAGCGACCCAAGTGCTGAGGGAGCAGGCACTATGGAAATAGCAAAAGATAATACTAATTGAAATTGCGTTCGAGAAGTACACGTACTAGAATACTAAAAAAGAAGAAATCAGTGAAAGAAAGAAAGAAGAGAAGACAAAGTCCTAGGAAACCACCCACATGCTCTCCAGGCAGCCCGATACGGCACTAAAGACGCTCTTACTCCGCATTATATATCCTTCATAGGTCCTATTTTTAGCTACTAGTGACAAATCTATCCCCTTAGATTTCTAGAGTCTCTAGGATTTTGGGCTACCTTCTTTTTAACCCCACTCTGTCTCCTGCTTTAGCGGAAGGTATTTCTAAAAATCGATTCACCCCCATATTCTAGAATTGATATGATCTACGATAACTACCTCATTTTGAGCAGAAGCTGGCAATAGCTTTTCAGTCATGTGTCTATAGCTTCTTGAGGTGTCGAATTCCAGCAAAATCCACCCGGGCCTCCCCCTTCCCACCCCCCTACCTAACATCGTTGACTAAAAAACACAAAACATAAAACCTTGTCATACTTCCATATTATAGCAGCACATCTAATCTCATCGGCATAGTCAAACGTGTTATGAATGTTAGAGTAAACCCGTCACCATAAACCCCTTTCCCCACTTGACAGCCTTATTATATCGTAGCACAGTAGGACAAGTAGTACTATTTATCCCTATGGGAATATAGGCGCAATATCTTACCCCTCAAGATAGGCCTCTACCAATGAGGGCGTTCTTGTTCGGAAGCATCCATAATATCGTCTCCCCAAATCTCCACACCCAGCTCCGGTCACCCACCCAACAAGCCCTGCCGTCACTAAGAAAGACCAGCAGAACTCACCTTCATTTCTCCACTCAACTCTAATTATGAGGAACTAAAGATGGTATTTTTTTGTCGTATGGTTAGGAGATAAAAGGCAGGATAACAAATTGGCTTGACTGATATTCAAGAAAGATGGAATTAATACACGGGATATAAGTAATAGGGGTTGGAGGAAACCCCAGAAATTTGCTATGTCCGAATACAGAATATAGCTGGTGATGGAAACCGTGCTCCTCTGCTATAAGAGCCATGCTTCTAAATCATTACTAAGGAGGGCTGTCCGAATACGGAGTTCATCAGTTCTCGGGTTTCAGGTCGAGTGACCTCTTATGACCACAAACGCTTACACTAAGGATACTGGTAAATATCGAATCGGCATACATAGCTATACCATCTATCGCTATGCTCTATTGCGTAAGACTAGCAATTGGTAATATGGCAATGCTATGAAGAGACATATCTCAATATCTCAAGCTCTCCAGCGCCACTACAGGTGCTACTGTACAAATGAAAGAAGCCCCCTGGGTTGGACCAGAGGTGGAATATGGCCCTTCAACTTCCATACGCCGCTTCATTATAATAGTAATTCCCCATCACCCTGATATAGTCTCCCGGATTGGCTATGCTAAATACATTTTCGCAGGACAAGTCCCTTTAAAATTACATACTGGCATCATCTCTTGTTGCCCATCAAAGTTAATTAAACACACTCTAGCAGCAGCAACATGAAGGCTTTAACAAGATTTTTCAACCAGCCACGACTGTGGCTAGGAATCTTTGTAATGAATAATGGTCAATAAGCGAGGAAACTGTAGGAACTTTCGGTCAATCCATCATTTTCTGTTCTACAACTCTGAAAAGAAAATAAATTAAAAGGAAATAAATTAGGGATTCTATGGTATCGCCACAAAAACACATAAAATATAATATTATTCGTGAGTACTCGAGTACTCGGAATATTCTCTTGTTGCTACCTGCGGGGGTTCAGCTGTTTTCAACAGGTAGTAAGCTCATTCCAGCTGGGTAGGTCACCATCCGGTGAGGAGCCGGACCCGGGAATGGCAATATGCCACTATAGTCTGAGAACTACAGGAGTGCCGAAGCCGAAGCGAAAGCCCTCTTCTGTCGCACTGTAGCTTAATCCTCACGATCACAGCAAAATCAGTTAAACATAGACGTTATATTTTACTATAACAATGTTAACAATAGGCTACCATATATTAGCTTACACCAAGGCCTAACCCTCTTGATAACGCACTCAATGCAATCCTAGAACTCGAAAATGAAAGGGAACTGAAAAAAGTAAGAAAGAAAACAAATATTAAATACTATGAATGCCCCAATAAGTTGCGGCGGTAGGTAGAAAGCCCACGATGACATTAAAACCCCACAATGTGCCCGAAAAGTACGATACGAAATAACGACCCATAGATCGTCCCAACGTATTAGCCAGTAATCGCTCATATTATAACCCCCTCTAACTCGCATTGTGACGACCTCAACGGTCCAGGAAATACAATAATTCCCCTTATCCCTCTCCCCGCTCCCGTTGGTCCGGAAATCGATAGATATAGTTATCACCAGATGGAAGCATTCCACGCGACTGATATACAAATTAAGTAGTGCCGCCACGAGTTGGCGCCCTGATAGCGGAGAAACGACGTTAATAAAGGTGGGGGAAAATAGGATTGCTTTTCTGGAAGGGGGAGCGCATACTTTTCTTGCAAGGGGATAATCCGCTTCCACCACGCCTTCCGGGATTTCCTGCCCTGACGCTTCATCTCGTAAACTGTTTCTTCACAAAGACGTTGGGATGCTCTTAGGGTCGAAAGCTGGTAGAACTGTCGGGTATGACCAGTTAACACAAGGATCACACAGAAATTGTTTGGTGATGGAGGTATCCATTACCGATTTCTCTATCGCTTTGACCTCTAAGAAAATCTCGTTCACCTCGTCTAAAAACGTTTGTCGCTCTTCAAGTATAAAATTGATTTTCGTTAAAATCATATTCCCCCGTTCACTCGGCTGACTAGATAGTTGGAGTGAGCCATTGGGGTGATTGGGACCGGGGCCCAGCCTAGCCAGGAATTCTTGAAGGTCTTTGATGTAACGCTTTTGCGACCTGGCTACATCAATCACGGCTGATAATTCGCCAGAGAGGGTGGCGGAATCTGATATCATCCTGTCTCCAAAATCTTTGGGGGTGTCAGGTTTTCTGACGAACTCTTGAAAATCCGACCACTGTGATAATGTTAGGTCAATGCCTTGGCTCAACCTAGGTTTAGGGAGCAGGGGCTGATAAACACACATAATTGGAGGCCTTGGAGCGAAGATTGTCAAGAACAACTCGCTCAGAGGATTTTAGAGTGTTCGATAATACGTTGAGAAAGGCATCGAGGGCGTTTGTGCTTTTCTGATGAGGGAGCAGGGGCACACGGCCCGAATTTTTATCGTCACAGGATCTGAAAATTGCTAGTGTCTCTATTACAAGACACGAAACATTAATACGGGATTAGACCAAAAAAGAGGTAGTAGCCCCATACCCTTCCCGCTGCCATCGTCCCCACCGCTAGTAGTACAAGTAGTATTCAAAAGAATGGTACCTGCACGGTGCACTAAGATGAAGTCCTTACCCGCACTGTTGCCTAGCAGATTGCTATAATCAACATTCGGACATCTATTTTGGGCTAATGTTAAACTCTCTCTCGGCCAGGAAAGGGGCCGATCCCTCCGGAAGTCAGTGAGCTCCTTCAATCTTTCTAGTACTTCTAAGCCCAGCCTATCCTGCCCACTAGACGCGCCGTGCTCCTGGGTAGGGGCTGGTGGACGAATGTTTTCCTCTACCCCTAGGTATGGAATAGATATCGCTATTGTAAAGCGCTGCGAACCCAGGGGCCGGAATGAAACCCCGGGGCGCAGGCCGCCCCCTCGGTTCTGGAGATTCCAAATATGTTCGGAAGAGAAAGCTTCCAAAAAATCCTAAAAAAAAATAAAGTCAATACCCTGTCGCCAAAAAGAGCAGGACCACATACCTTCGCATAATAGCAGGTCGGAAATTCCCTTATTCATTCCGAATGTTAGCCTAAACCGATTAGGTTATGACACAAGACTTACATGATCCGCAGGGGCTGTTCGACAGGCAGGGGGTCTCTGTCCCGCTCACCCGTTGCACCGTGACGGGGGGGTGAAGGTGGGTTTATGGGAGGAAACTCTTTTGGAGCCATCGCTTGCCCATGATTCTCATACAGACGTTGTAACGGCAGTACTGCATAATTGAAAATTCCGCTGCTTAAAAGATAATCATAGAAGGTAACTGGTATCTCGCCTTCCAGTTCAACAGATTGGCCCGCACTCGGTGTGCCGGTGCCATCTTGGTGAGCCTGGATATTTTTCGGGATCTGAAGATCGCGATGGAAGAAGGATTCCTCGTTAACATTTAGCATGTTGGGCACATCATCTGTAGGTGGCATTATTGCTCGTTCACCTGTAGTTCAAGTTAGCGGATATCACCAAACTCCCAGTCAAGCTGTTCTTACCACTGTAATGTTCTGGCGCGCGTCCTGCAGGACTATCAGGCCTAGGTAGATGGGTGCGGGTGCGCTGGGAGGTTCCGGATCGTATGCCCCTCTCTTAGTGTGCAACTGTCGCCATGGTTGTAATTGGGGTGGAAAACCTGAAGGGCGTCCTAGGCTTTATGCTAGAGCTGCTTAAGGCGCTTAAAAATATTGACTTTCGATTTTTAGATGGTTCTAGAAGAGCATAACAGGGTGGATTAAAAGAGAAGCAGATGCACATGCACGCGGCTCGGCTTGGTTCAGATTGGGGGTCCATGGGTAATATCACAGTTGCCCATCAATATCTGTGAGCAATTGCTCGGATACGGTAGCTTCCTCCTGTCCCCTCTCGGCCTCGACTTGAGACATACAGGGTAGCACTGTGCTGATTGAGTAAAATGTCTCGGAGATGGTGACCCACACCACGCATTTAGGTCTTTCAAAGCCATAGACTGCAGACAGTAAATTGAGTGCGCTGGCCCTGGAAGGGGTGGGCTCTCAGCCTGGAGAGTTCCCCAGGCCATAAATGTGCTGAGCGCTAAGCCCTCAGCTGCTGCAGCAGTAAAGTCTCTCAGAGTAGTGGTGACCGATATTATTGCAGCCCAGTGATTTCCCCGCCTTCGCTCCCCCAGGCTCTGCTGGAGCAGTGCTCGACTCCGAGCGTAGACAAATGAACGGCCTGTTCAAAATTACTCCACTCGAGTATATCCCACTGTGACTGCAGCCTATTGCATAACACGTCCACAAGCTCGAGCACGAATCTGGCAGGACGGCTGCAATCCGGGAGAGTGCCAAAACACTGATATGATGTTTGTAACCGATTTCTATCTAAATTGTGTGCCCACATCGTGCCCAGAGGCTGGCGCCATTTGCGGAGCTTCACATGCTGGCAATATCAAGGACCAGAGTTCAATCTAGATTGGATAGCCACCCAGCAGCGAAGAATTTCTAGGTTACCGCAGATTGGTATGTGACCCAGTTCCTAATTGTAGGAGCGACCTACTATTCCAAAATTAGTGATGACTATGATTATGAACCAAGTCACCCCTCTCCATCCTTGCGGATATGGGCATAGCACTGGCAGGAGAGCTGCGGAGTGTTTGACAGGTCTCAAAGGAGACCATTGGTCCCAGTGAGATACTGTCTTAATATTTACGACCCTCAATTTATAGATGATACTAGAGCAAACACCACCGCAAGCCAGTTAGCTATCGTATAAGGCCTTAATACGGTCAAAGGGCTGGCATTGTCTAACAAGAGTAAACTTATACCTCCCCTTGCCCAACATCGATTCGACAGAAGGTAATGTTGCGGCTTCCAAAGCACTTGAGAAACTAAGCGAACCGAAGAGAAAAAAGCTCGAATGTCCCAGATAGCTCGAGTCATCATAAAAAGAAAAACAGGGGCTAGCAAACCTTCTTTGAGTACCAGTAATTCATTAACTATCAAGGCGCTCTAGACATCATTTTGCTGGTGAAGCTAACAAAATATCGTCATGAAGCTGGTGGGAAGTGTCTCAGAAGCTATCTAAGACACTCGAGTCTTTTTTTCGAGTTTCTTCAGTTTCTCAAGTGTTTTGGAAATCGCAATGATGAACTCTGGATGAGTGGTTGGATTAGACTCTGCGCACAAGATGTTTTCGGCTAGTGTCGATCTGCAACTTTCCCATTTGAGAACAAAAAAGAAAGGCTGATGTCGATCAAAAGCCACCCGAGCCCTCCCTGCTGCTTCCTGGTCAGACCGAGCCAAGGGTGGACCATTATGATCTGGCGCTTAGTGAGTAGACTACATGAAAAATCATAACAAAGCGCTATCATACGAGCACAAGTGCCGTACAGTAAAAAAGAAAAACCCTTGCCATTCGCCGCCTCCAGCCTCTAATCTCCGGGTTCGGAGACGAAAGTTTATTGAGAAGGACCAGTGATTTCCTGGCACGGTATAGCCCGAGCCCTTTAGACACTCCGGATCCCATTGACTAGTCCCGCAATTCCGTTAGCTCCCCAAACGAAACCTATCGTGGGATGATTCCGGGACGTCCACTGATAGCCCGCCAGCGAATCGCAAGAGTTGTTATGGCACTGTACCAGCATGCCCACCGTACAATAAAGTGCTTCAGTGTGGATACCGAAGTGTTTTGTACCGTACAGCCTTAATAATATGTATTCGTCGCTGCGCTCTCAAGATCAATATATCTAATCGCAACCGTACTGTGCTCTGCTGGTTCTGTACAGGGCTTGATGCGCCTTTAAGGTCCTGCCTTAGTTCCGGGCAATACTGGCGCTGCAATTTATCACCACGCTGGCTATTGGGAAAATCGAATACCATTTTCGTAGGTCGCGGTATTTCATTGGAATGATCCCAAAGATCTGACGCGCCTAGGGCAGAAATCAGGGCCTGCCAAAACTATGCCCCTACCACTTTCAAGAGGGGAAGCAAACCCAGATCCAAATCATATTTTTTTCTTTGTTTCTCGTCGTACAAGTACCCCTAAAATCCTGTTGGCCTGGAGTCATAAGCTACGGTGCATACTCCAAAGGAAAAAAACAAGGTTATTAATCATCAAAGTGGAACCTTCAAATTTGATACATACCAGGAGTACCCAAACGTAGACAATTCGGGCACGTCCACCTTAGAGATATATAGATAGCCCCTCTTAGATTACGGTAGTGAAGCTTGGAGATGATTTGATCAATTAGTCTAAATTTGAGATTACTGGCATTATACATGCTGCTGGCGCTAAAATCTTAAAGAGAGAGGGAATCATAGAGAGAAGGCAGGGCGATAGCTTAATATAAATTTCCCTTTCCTCCTGCCAGTATTATCTTGGCTAGCTTAACACTCACTGTACGCCATCTGAGCCCCCGTCGCGCTATCATGTGGGTGCGGTACTAGTATCTAGAGTATCACTAGTGATATGCAGTATATTAATAATAGAAGAGCCTCAACTCAACCTTAATTAAAGAGCCATGCATATGCTACAAGTCGTGCTAGCGCTATGAGGAAGCCATCATTACAGTAGACCCAGGCGCCCGATGGCTGCTAGCACTAGTGCTCATATTATAGTGTTAAAGACCTCAAATACTAGCAAAGGTGCAGTGGCCTTAAAGGAGTCCTTTAAACCATACCAGTACCAGGATATTGGTTATACGGATATCAAAACCATTTATCCTAAAGCCCTTACTATTACCAGGAGATAAGTGGAGGAGATTTTTATCAACCGGAACTACCAGCACCACTAGCACCCTAGTACAGCACACCTGGTATTGTAATTTTCCAAAAGGTTGTCCCTACTTGCAGTCTGTGCCTTTTCCTATTTGATTTTTTTTTCTCACTGAAACTGTTTCTGAAGACGCAAGTGGCGCTTTAACAGGCCATACTACAAAAATCGCCTTGAAGAACCAGATAAACTGTGGTATTTTTCACCAATCTCCACTGATATGATATCTGGGTTTCCGAGACCAAGAAGAAGAAAAATTTCTAGAATTTTTGAACTTTGGATGCTACGACGACCTTTTGGAAAATCACAATATTGTGCTATAGAGTACTAGTACTGTGCGGGTACCAAGGGCTGTGCCGCGCTCTGTGGTTAGTGCAAAAGCTCATACAGGCTATGATTCGGGTTTTATTGAGCTAAGGTGCTCGAAGAATAGCACCGTACAGTACCGTAGTATAGTTCACAAATTCCACCCGAGAATCTTTCACTCCTCTTCTCGCTGTTGCTCCCTTTGGCAACCGGAGGCCCTCCTACTATCTACTGAAAACCTTTAGAGGAGCTATCCCAGATACCAGTGACCGAAGAGCCAAGGCGAGGTTCGGTCACCTGACTGACAAATAATAAACTGGACCAATTCCTCCTGCATGCACCCCGAACATTTTAAAACAACCAAACTCTTCAATTCACCAAAAATTACCTCCTCAAGACCGTGATGCAGTGCGTGTTGAGTTGTTAAGATCACTGGCTCGATCGCCCGCATCCCGCTCCAAAATATTAGGCATTTGCTGAATGATAGTATCATCCGACAGGGGGCATTCACGACTAATTGACGTCCGTCGCTTGAACGCCACGCGATGCGTGGGGTTTCGCAGCACTCGAGTATATAGCACCTATTGAAAGTAGTGGGGTTAATAGCGGGGAAACAATGTGCTATGGCCACACAGCAACCCTTCAGATTTTCCCATGATGGTACACCGCGAGGTAATACCGACATTATGATACTAGTACCGGTATTGTCACATAAAACCTTAAGGCCATTCTTTGGTTCACTATCGGTACTCGAGCGTAATATTTACTAGACTGCACCGTATAGTGCCCAGGGCCTACCTCTGCTTTCCAGTTCAATAAGGCAGTACTCGACGTCATATAAGCAATAGGATACGTTACAAAATGGGCGCCTCGACTAGTGCATGCATACCAATATTAACTTATATGTGACGCTATTGAGCCTCTACAAGTAGTCCACCATTCATCCAACATGTGAAAATTATATCTATTCTCAGTTCGACCACCCAGAAAAATCCAACACTCACATATTATTGAAGCATGGAGGACTCACAGATTTAAGACTTGGCCGGAATGGTGCTGTATTCACTCAATAGTGGTTGATGAGGCGCAAATTAGAAGTGCACTAATGCCGCCCTTTCTGTCTACTCACTTAAGTCGAGAATCAAGCAAATCTAGTAATTCCTAAGCATCGGCATACCCCACAATTACACATTCGCACTCATTAGCGAGAGGAGAAAAAAGAAACGTCATTGCGCTGTGTATGAACCCCCGAGCAAGTTGAAGATGAACATGTGTCTAGAATACCGTATCTGAGCTCATTCATTATTGTGTATTCGTCTGCAGTTACGCATGCAGAACACATCAAATCGTATTCATATTAGCTAACCTGCCAATCGAAGCTCCTTTACAACCATCGATAAACCACACCATGTTTATTGGTGCTCTGCTCCCCTCCGTTGCGCATGTTTTATCATGCGCAGCCCTCTTGGGTCCTGGGGTACGGCGCCATTCAATGTCTCCTCTGGTGGGTTGATATGGTATCAAAGACACCGCAATAGCTTAAAGGCCATTATTCCTCGCAAAAAGAGGAAGGAGTAACGGACTCATTCTCGTACCAAAGCACTCCTATTACCGACTTGAGGCTCTCCACAATGTCCCAAAACGCGTTTTTACGATATTCTTCCTTGGAAAGCTGCCGCAAGCGGCTAGAATTCTTCCTGAAAGGGCAGAAAAAGGGTGTCGCCCACTTCTACAAAAATGACCAGGACCCGGGCACTTTCAACCTAGATGATGCGAGCAAGAGAGCTTCCCTTCTAGTTAAAAGTGTGGTAGAAGACAAATTGCTCGGAGGTGATCCTCAAATCAAGGAGCTCGCGAAGGATTTGGCAGTACTAGCTCTCTACGACATGGCTATATTGATAGGTGATTCTTTCCTCTCTCTTGTCCTTCAAGGGTAATTATACACAGTCACTTACCACACTGTATACTTTAGACGATAGTGAATCCATGTCATATGAAGAGGAGGGTACCCGGATAGGAATCCTTAAAGATGTCTTAAGCATTATCAACGACATATACAGCCGTGCTGCTGAGTCTAAGACTGGGATCAGAGCAATTCGCTTTATAAACAATTACGATGACAAAGACTACTTTCATGGGGAGCCAAGTAAGATTATCGATGATCACTATTTTGGGGGTACCACCAAGATTGGCACGGAACTCCATAAGAGGATTTTAAAGCCGCTAGTACTAGGGGAAACACCCATGAAAAAACCACTTCTAATTATGGTCATCACTGACGGAGCGGTAAGTTATCCCAATCCAGTACCCTTGTCCGAATCCGTGAGCTTATACTAGGATTCAACAGATCGAAGGCGAAAAGAAAGGCCTCCTGGAGAAAGTGATCATAAACTGCGTAAACAAGCTAGACAACGAAAGAGAAAATGGGGCCCATTGTGAGTCTAGGATATTCCCCTAAGGTAGTAGCCTTAGCTAATTTGTGTCTTTTAAGCTGTCGCTTTCCAATTTTCTTGTATTGGGAACGATAAAGGGGCCCGAAAGGTACTGGAGGAATTAGATGATCACAAAGTAGTTGGCGATTATGTGAATTGCCAGAAAGGTGTGCCCATGCTATGATAACTGTCCTGTGTAAGGGTAGTTTTAACATTCTATGCAAAAACTTTAGCAACTGAAACCCTCGATCGCTCTAATGACAGGGCATTAACGGTATTATTAGCCAGAGTCTACCAATCTCTCGGAATCCCCTACTATAACGGCTTATACTAATTCTTCATTTTGGTTAGGTGACAAAACTGCTCCTCGGGGCAATACTTGTAAGTTATCCATAGATACGATTCGTGAAATCGATTTTTTTTACTTACTCATAGTGCAGTACGATAAAGAAGAAGACGATGATGAATTGGACGACATGATGGCCGACATTGATATAGGAGATGACGAGAGCGCAGGTGGATCCGATACCCCCCGTAGTAACGGTAGCAACAACCATAACATACACATTCCTCAAGGGCAGGGCCGGGAACGGGGCCGTGAATATGGAGCCGCTCCGGAAGACCAATTCAACCATCATTCCCAGGCGAACCCTCACTATCAACCTGCCTCCCCAGCCCAGAACCAGGGGGCCCCATACCCGCAAGGCAATAGCGAGGGTTTTCAGTATCCCCCGGAACCAAATCCAAACCCCGGAATCTTCGGTCTAAACCACTCACAGCCGCACTTTCAGGAAAGCATTTCGGGACATCCTCCTGGAAACTCGGGCCCAAACCAAAGTCCCCGCCCAGGCCAGGCCCATCCCGAATTGGGCGAGGCCCAAAGAGCACTAATGGATGCGCAGAATGCAGTTCGAGAGGCCCGAGAAGAAGCTCGAAGGGTACCCGAAGAGGCCCGCGGGCTGGCGGAAGAAATCCGCACATCATTCTCAGGATTAGGCGAGGGAATGCGATCACCCATGAGCCAGGAGGAACTCGATGAGCTTAGAGAGGAAAGAGAAGCTGCAGAATCCGAGGGAGGGCATGTACTAGGGTGGCCTAACCCTGATGTCGATTGATACTAGAGCCAAATTGTGATATTAGAAGAGACACTTTTGTACCTTCCCATTATTTCTCACAGGGTTTGCGGTCTTTTGTGCTTGGATGTGCTCCTGGGGAGCGGTATCTCTATCGGGGGATTAGAGTCTGTCTTTTTTTTTTGTTCGAAAATACAATCTATACACATATATATATACGCTCCCAGAAACCCCCTCACCTCTGCCCAGCTGTGGTCACAGATTGGCGCAATAAGATGATTTCCTGGTAATACAATATACCACCGATCCCCAGTCCTTGGCAAGAACAAACAGAAGGAAAAGGACGGTTTGTATGAGGGAACAGAACGGAACCGTTCCATCCAAACAGGCCCTTATAAATTTGTTTCAAAACGGAGGGAAGGCCACCTTCACCGCAGAAACGGTCGCCCAACGGAACGGTCCCATTTTTGCCAAACAGCCCCTCGCACCCTCCACTATGACCTAGTGCCCTAAGAAAGTACCACTTTTACACTTTAGCCCTACGGCGATACACCGTACACGCTATCTTTAAACCCAAGACCCTCCCATCCCGAAACCTCCAAGTTCTGAAAACCGAGTGATCCCCGTGACCCATCTAATCAGATAATCAACCAACCAGCCAATCCACCCCACCAAACCATAGCCACCAGAAACTTACAATGAAAATAAAAATGAAAGACAAACCAACTCCCCTCCCCGCTACAGCCCACCGCCAACCACCAACAAACTTACAAACCAGCTATGATAACAAAATACCTAACAACCGTGAGCGTTGCCTTCAACCCCTTTTCCAAAGCCGGTCGCACGGCGCGCATATTCATGGCCCTGCTTGGCCCCGACGCGCGCAACACCATGAAAATCAAGACTGCAGTGCTCAGCAGGGATAGTGAGGTCGGGGGGAGGGTTGAGGTTGGGTTTAGTATATTCCCTTTCCTTCTATTTTTCCATATGGGGGCTAATTGGGAGGGGGTTGGCTGAGTAGAGGATGGGAAAGAGATTCAAATGGATACTTCGAAAATGACGATTGCGGATATTGTGGAGGAGGTGGATCGGCATTCGAGGGGTTTGAAAAGGGTGGACGATTTGGCGGGGTAGGGGTTTGGCGCGGGGTGGGCTGTATATTATGGGCTTGGGTTGGGGAGGGGGGTGGTCTGGGGTTGGACTTTACTAGTATTGGTGTTCTTCGCTATCGAGATGATCAGAATCATGAGGACGGAGCGCTGGGCAAGAGATACGCCGGGATACTTGGGACGATGCGAGAGGATATTTCTATAAGAGAGCTCAAGGTAGGATATTCCAAAGCAGCATTAATGATACATAAATCCCTTTCCTTCCACTCCACTCCGCTCCCGCCCAATCCGCTCGCTTGTTTCATTCGTCCAGGCAGAATTCTCCAATCTAGTTCGCCAGCCCGAATCCCAGACGTCTATACAATTAAGAGAGGAAGATAAAAGGGAAAAAAGAAAAAGAAAAAAAAAGAGGAGGCAGGGTCATCTAATTTTTCTTCCCTTTTCCATCTGGTGCGGCGCCGCCGGCAGCTGGCGACGAAGTTCCAGCAAGGAAGGATGCGACGTCAAAGTTGGCTACAGGGTTTGCTCCGCCTTTGCGTTGCTGTGCTTCTAGCTCCGCCTTAAATTCCGGGTCCACTGGTGGTCATTAGTTTGGTCCCGACGGGAGAGGAGGTCAAGGGAAGGAGATGGAGGGGGCAAACTTTGGTCCATAAGTTTAGGCAGCATGACGATCATGACTAGACTGAAGAGGGCGATAAGAATCATTGGTGATCCGAGGAGCTTTGTAGGATTGACTGAGGCAAGAGCATTAGTCTAAAGTTTAAAGCCTCAGTAGAAGTTGGTAACCCACAGCCTTCATGAACGATGTAGTAGTCAACAGGGCGAACTGGTTGAATTTCCTATTTTTCAAAAGAAAAAAGCAACCTCAGGTTAGCCACGATCTAAACTGCAGATTAGGCACCAACGAGATAACAAAAGGTCGACGAACTATGGGGTAACTCTTCTTTTCTCCTTTATTCCTCCATTCGTTGCCGCGGAATGTCTGGTGCACTACCACTTCCCCCTGTCCGTTGACGTCTACCCGTAAAGGCGCAAACTGATAAGTCTGGCATTGCACATCGAGCAGATACGATCCCTCGGGCACATCACTAAAGCTGAAGGTATTATCGCGCCGTATTAAGGTTCGCTTTGCGGTCCCGGCGGCAGTGAGTGTGAGCGAGGTTGAAGGCGGAAGGGTGGACGGATTGGGTAGGAGAGGAGATGGTGCAAAGGTGCCCTGAACATCCAAGGCCGAGACGATAGCTGGCAGAAACGGTAGAAGCACGAGGAGTCTCATAGTGGGTTCTTTTGGTGGAAAGTTTGTTGTTGGCTGCTGGTCGCTGGTCGCTGGTTGCTGGTTGCTGGTTGTCCGAATTCTGGCCAGGTTTCTTTCTCAGAGATAAGTTAACTTTAGTTGTGAAACGATGAGTAAGGAGTTGAGGCTGACCATAAGACATCACTCGTTTGCCCAAAGACACTTTAGATGCTTACTCATAGTTAGCAAAGCAAAGGATTCTTATCATACTGTTGTTTATCTGATCATGCATTCACAGCAAGCCTGGGCCCTGCCCAGCCTGGGCCGAAAAAAAAGTGTCATAAGAGAAACATCGCTTCAAACCTGCTTATGCGGCGCACCTGAAAGCTCCCTGGAACACCTCTATTGCTTCTTATCAACTTTCCTTTTCATCTATATCATACATTGATTATTCCATACTCTTGACCCAGCAGTATCAGATAGCTTCAACTTTCGATTAATACAACATGGACCGTGACCGTGAGAGAGATCGTGAGCGGGAGCGGGATCGTGAAAGGGATAGAGACCGTGAAAGAGACCGCGATCGAGATCGAGATAGGAGGTACTGAGTGCTCGCAATTCCTTTCTTATCCCCCGACCCCATTCCCGTTCCTGCCCCGCTGAACCAAGAGTCAAAAGATTCCATGTCGAGATTTCCTACTCGCTTTCCATCCTTCTCGGGTGTCTTCGCTGACGGTAGCAATCCCCAATATTTTCCAGATTCCGCGACTTTCGTGATCCTTCCCCTCCACGAGGTTTAGATTCCTATGTTCCTTCTTCGGGTAGGCGGCGGCCCTCATCTCGTTCTCCTGTTAGAGGAGATAGTTGGGTGCCAACGCGTCATGTCCGTAGAATGAGCTCAAGATCACCGCCGTTTCCGGACAGAGGAGGCCGCTCTCGTACTCCTCCCCGCCGGCCATTACAGTCTCCATCGAGGTCTCCACCTCCTCGCGATAGGGAGCGGGATAGAGGAAGATCTCGAACTCCACCTCGGCGAAGAGATAGAAGTCGTTCGCTTACACCCATACGTAGAGGTAATGGCAGAGCGAGAAGCCCACCTTCGAGATCTCCACGCCATGTACGTAGGCGACGCACGCCAACACCAAACCTTACCCGCCGCGACAGATCTAGGGACCGTACCCCACCACCACCACGCAGAGATAGGACACCTCTACCCCGTAGGGGCCGTTCGAGAGACAAAAGTCCTAGATCCACAAACAAACGAATTCCTTCTCGACACTCACCTATTCCATCTCGCCTCAGATCTCGCTCTCCGATACATCCACCATCCCGTCGTCGTTCTATCTCCCCCAGGTCACCACCCATCCGTCGGCGAGACCGCTCCCGCTCACCAAGGAGGTATCCACGGTCAAGATCTCCAATGCCTCGCGATAGAAATAGTTTTCGCAGAGCCGATCGCAGAGATAGATCGCTCATCCGTGCTCGCTCTCCGCCTCATCGCTACTCCGGTTCGCCAATGAGGTCTCCCGCGATTCGAAGGCGCTCGGGATCTCCCAGGCGTTATCACTCCCCACCTCGCCGTAGGGATTCTATTTCGCCTCGCCCAAAATCTCCCCGAAGCCCAGGTTCTCCTCCAAGAAAGAGGGGAAGAATTAATTCCCCTCCTAGTCGAGGCTCAGGTAGACCTTTCTCTCCCCCGACCGTGCCGAGTAGACAACGCTCTCGCACCCCAGTTCGCGAATCCGTCCAAGCATCACCGAGAAGTCAGAATGGTCGCCCCGCTAGTAGACGTTTTGATTCCTCTCCCGCATTATCTGGGGAGGCTCAGAGTAGGGGGAGAGTTTCCCCGGCTCCCCCATCCCGTCCTCGCTCTCCTCCTTCAAGGGCTATGTCTCCGCCTCGTGGGCCCCGTGCTGGAGTTTCTCCTCATCGCCCTTCGGAACCGCCGACTGGACCAGCAAACCAGACCGAGAGACAATACGTCCCCAACGGTGGTGGATACGGGGGCCCTCCTCGCGGACCCTCCGGGGGCTCTCGCTCAATTCCTCCACGTGGGCCAAGCTCTTTCCGTCCCACTCGTCCCATGAATAACGAGCCACCGCAACCAAATTCGGGCCCCCGTCATCGGTCTAGCCAGTCACCGTCTTACCATTCACCACGCCCACCTCCAGCCAATCCCCCGACTCAACCTCGTGGTCCCGTTGGCGGTCCTCCTCCTAGTGGACCCCGTAGGATGCCGACTGTACCATCCCGTAGTGGGTCCACCCCTCCTGCTGCAACTGTCCCACTGAACAATCAGCCAGTTGCGCCCCCAGCAGGTGGCATCCCGACAGGCCCTCGAGCCGGAAATTTTCCCTATAGGAGTAGCATTCCCCCAACTCATCACGTCGTTCACCATCATCCTCCCGCTCCCCGCCCACCACCTGGCCCCGGCGCTCTTATTCCTGGTGGTCGCCTTCTCCCTCCTATCGATAAAGCCGCAGACGATCGTCTCGGCCGTCTGCAGCTTGACCAGACAAAACTCGATGAAGAAGATAGGACCATCCAAGAACGCAAACGCAAGTCGCTTTACGGCTGGGAAAAAGCACATCGCGAGTCAGAGAGAGAAGCATACAAGGTTGAACTAGCGGAGAAGCAATTGATTAACGGAGCATTGATGGATTGAAACGAGTGAGATGGCATGATTCATGGTGTTCTATCTATTTACCATTTCTTGGTGCTCTCTCTTACTTTTGTATCTTTGAATTACTCTTTTTCTTTTCCCTCTTTGAAGTAAAATTTACCCATAAGTTACTCGCTCTGTCCGGGTTACCTGTCTTATAATTCTAGGCGATAACCTGTACCTTTTTTTGTCGGCTTTTTTACTCGTTTTTCCTTTTCCTTTTCCTTTTCCTTTTTACTTTTTACTTTTTATCCCTCCCTCCCCCTCCCTTTTTTTATTTAGCAAAATGGGATGATGGATGGGTTTACCGCTTTGGTCTGTGTGCAAGTTTCTTTCATTTTTTCCGTTTACTTCAGTCTTGTTTCTGTTTTTTCACCCGTATAACTTTATTCTCTTCTTCCACACAGGCGCTCGCCCGCGTGCGGGGGAAATGGCTGGTTGGGAGCGAACTGGATAGCATACGGTACGATAATAGAGAGGCTTGGCCGACACCGCCGTTCGGTATCTGATATATATATACTGTCCCATGTGATAGATGCTCTACAGTGTAGTGCAGCGTGACCTTTTTTTGGTTCCTTTTCTCGAATTCGATGAGACTTATCTAACTACCGTAACTTACCGTACCGGCATCTATCATCAACGTGCGAGCAGGTAAGCCAAGCCGGCCACAAACCCAGGATCTTATGTATAGTATCACCCTTTACATCCAGACCCTTACGGCCATGATACCAGCAAGCTACTGCTACTGTATGGTATAATCACATGTCGCATGTTCAAATCCTGGGCTCTTTCTGACCAAAATAGTCTAGAATAGTATCGTGTAGTGCAGTGCACGCATGCCAACCCCCTTCCACTTCCTTCCCGCTGCTACTACACTAGTATTATCAGTATTATACCTTAGTAGTATAAATGGCCGCAAGAGGAGACCTCACTATACACGTGCATCTTCCCCTGTATTTCACTTCCTGCCGATATTTGCACTTTTTTTAGCACTACACTTACGTGTGATACCTCACCCCTCCAGACCTACACAAGCCACCCTGACTGGAGCACCGAATCCTTAGGTGAGGCTATGGAACTTGAGAGGTTGAAGTCTCCATCCCTCGGCTACCCCCACACTCTGGAGAACAGGGAAGGTGATAGGGAGTCTGATACTGCTCTAGAGTAAATGAAGACCTGGGTACTGAATCTCGCCGAGCCCTCTAAACCACTGAAAGAATTTTCTATTGTGAAGACATCTATAGACTTCAATCCAGGTTCATTAAATTTTATAGAGCCTAAATTCATATAAATTATACTACCATAATCCTGAACACGCCTTGTCGGATCCTCAGCAAACATATTAGGCTATCATATCTTGTATCCTGCATGTTACATGCATCAAACACACGGACATACAAAAGGTAAACTATCAATCAGAACGTGCTATAGGCAGCAGAGTTGGCGCTATGGGAAAATGAAGGGGATAATGAACTGGCCAAAAATTCTCCTATTTCAAAGTTGTATCATAGACTTCCCCGTCAGAGCTGAGGTTTCCCCTTCCTTCCACAATATCATGGTATAATTAGCGATCTTAAATTGTAGTTTCACTCATTTTCCTTACTGCTAATGATTTTCACATTTCAGTCTTCATCCGTTACTTTACTCTGTGGATGTTCAAAGAATCTTCTCCTTTCTTCGAGGCTCTAGGCTGCTTGCTGTGGGTTTTCCTATATTTCGAATAAATCTTGGGATTTAACGAAAAAAAAAGAAAAGAAAAAGGGAGACCCCACCATACATTTATGTACACCATCCCCGCGCATAATCTGAAAATTTGAGAGGCGCAGTCAAGATACTTGTGTCCACTTTGTGAAGTTTCACTGGGTTTTGGCGACGTCTGGGCTTGTTGCGCTGTAGCCAAGTGTGCTACTCGAGTATAGTCTTGGCTGACTTGGCTCTATCGTACGATAAAAAAGATGGCTGGTTTACTATACATTGCTGGCGATACACCTGTATTTTGGTTCGGTTGTTGTTTTAGTTTAGGTAGGGGTTTATGGTGAATTAATGTGTTCTTTGGTGGTTCGCTAATTAGTGTGCCACGATGCTTGTATGGGGTAGCTGCCCTAGTTTGTGCGGTAAGCGGGTTCCAAGGTTGGATCAAAAGTGCTTTGTGCGGAACACTTTTTTTTTTTTTTTTTGGAGGGGACGATGGGGGCTCGGGAATTGCCGTTGGCCGGTTGATTGAAAGGGTTTGAGCGAAGAATGGTTCCGAGTGATAATCTATGTTTGCAAGAACTAAACGAGTAATGATTGGGGTATAATAATAATATTATTATCATAATCATAATTGAGAGGTTATATTCCAAAATGGATCAAAAACTAAAACTAAAAGCTAGAAATAAATGAATGTGTGGAAAAAAAAAGAAACAGGAAAACACAACTTAAAGCAAATCATTCGTATGTCGTTTTTTTCCACGTAGCGAGAGTCTCGCCTATCGTATCGTATTCGCCATCCATGCCCGACAATCTAATCATAATAGCACAATCACTAGACAAAAGTCTTGGTGAAATAGAGTTTCTCTTTGCCTCACACAGACCACCAATTGCGCATACCCCCCTATAGTAGCACTTTAATTTCCAGCAGTGTGAAATTTCGTTTCACCAACACTTTTGTCTTGTGACCGCACACTCCCTCAACCCATCACTCGCACACTCAAGCTCGGACGACCACACTCTTGACAAACACCAATCCAGAGAGATCAACCGCACACTGCCCGCCCCAGGCCTCGACCAACCTACTAGCCAGCCTGGCAGTCCTCAACCCGGCAAGTACACTCTCATCCAAGTCCGACATGCCACTCTCGCAGAACAAAGAACCATCCCCTTCCTTCTCATCCTCGCTGGAATAGTAGTACTTCCCCTCAATCTTCATCTCCTTTAACCCAGGCAATTTGGCCGGCAGCATGGCAAGCCACTCCCTGTCCATCCTGGTCCTGACTCTAAGCTCGCTGAGATGCAAAACCTCCAACTTCCCCATTGCCCCCCCCCCTTCCCCTTCTCCCCCCTTCGTCAAGAAGAGTATCTGTGCCACCCCTGAGGAAACGCTACTGCGCACGTACTCCCCCCCGTCTGGTGCTTCGTACTCATACCCATGCGGGTCGAAAACCGAGAAATTGGGCTTTGCGCGGACGTTTCGCGGGAGCGAACTCAGGTTCAGTTCCAATTTGCGGAGGTTGTGGTCCTGGCAGAGCACCTGGAGAGTACTTGCCAGATGCATGATTTCCAGATGCACAGGACGGAAGTAGGAGAAAACTGCGGCGCCATTATTCCAGTTCTTGAAGGTTGACAGGTTTGTGGCGCGGGAGAGGAACCCAACAAACCAACCTGCCCACGCCCGGTGGATATCTACCATGGCTTTGGCGATGGAGCCCTCGCTTTGAGCCTGCGCTGGGGAAAACTTCTTGCCGAAGAGGCGGAGTTCTAAGGATGTAAGGATCTCTGCTAGCTCGTTAAATACTTCTGTACTACCGGGCGCCGCGAGAGTGGGGGGTTCCTCGCATTGGTAGAGGAGGCGCTTGTGCTTGTATGTCAAGAGTTGGTCTGCCAGGAGAGACTTGACGCGGGTTATATCTTGAAGACGTTCTTGCGGGTCTGCTGGGCCAGAGAAGCCGGTTGCCCAGTTTACGTCTATGGTTGTTGGGTGATCACTGGCGAAGGAGTCCAAGATGGGAACGTAGTGTGCTACGCCTTCCGGCATCGCTTCATAATTTTGTAAGGTCTCGGCGTGGAGGACGGGCCCCCCGGTCCCGGAATTGTAGAATTTCCAGTGGGAGGTAGAGCACAGTTGGATGATTTCCTGGAAGTCTTGCAAGTCGTCGGAGAAGTCTAGTGGCCAGGTCACGGATTGTAGTTGAGGGAAGTGCTCTTTGGAACCTAGCAGTTGCAAACCAGAAAAACCGTGACCGAAGGGTGGAATCTCCAACGTCAACGATTTAAGCTTGCTGCCCAGCCTCTTTGAGATTATTTCGAAGAGATTCCCGGGGACGGCGTAGCACATTAGATAGTGGTAGCAGATCTTGACATGCTCAACCGAGTCCAGATGTCCAAAGAAGTACTCAAGCACTCTTCCAGGAGTTGGGCTGATCCTCACGGTCTTTAGACGACCGAAGGACTCCCGGGAGGATTTGGTAAGGTACTGGAGCACCTCACTGGGGCTCCTATCCTCAAAAGAGGACGTGTCTTGACCTAGACTATTTGTCAAATTCGATATATTCCCATTGAAATATCTCTCACAGAATGATAAAAAGCTCACCATTAAAACCCGGCCTGGCAATTTCGTGGTTCTTCAAGAACTCGCTAATGTCCAAATATTCTACCCGGGGACACTTCTGCAATATATATTTGGCGTCCATAACGTCTAGATTGTAGTGGAACACTAGCGTCGTCACCATCGATAGCGTCTCCTCCGACATGCTCCGGATATGCTCGATCCCTAGGCGCCGGACGGCGTTGAAGTCACCAGTGGTGCTCCTGTATAGGAGTCGGCGAGCAGAAAAATAAAAGCCTTGAGAGGTGCAACATAGCTGTGCTAGGTCTTTTGGGGAGAGCCATTGGATAATTTCGAGTTGGAGCTCGATGGTGAGGTTTAACAAGGTAGACTTTATGGTAATAGGTTAGCATTGATCCTTGAAAATTTCGCTTTATAGAGTGTTTGCAGTTTTCTCTGGAGGACAGTAGGCAAAGTCAGTTGCCGCTCTAGCACCCGCAGAGTACGATAGTATACGGCAAGTTAAGCAATTGTTATCGACATGCAGTGATACCGCTTCACGTAGTGATGCTCAACAGGATACCAGTAGCCACGCTAGACACCTCTTGCAGAGAGTAAAGGGAAGTTCACCATTGATTATATGCTGAAACAAAAGCCCAAAAATGAAGTTCGAAGGACGTATAAAGAGCAGCACAGGGCAACTTATAGCAGTAGTAGCAGTAGTAGATATAAGCAGAAGTATAAATCTATGATAATGATACTGAGTTTCCGAATCCGCTCTGGCCTTCCGATTTCGATATCTTCAAACAGGCCAGTCCATACCGCTCATTAAGTATTCAGTCCATCGGTCCTCCCATTGAACGAGATGAGGTGAGGTCTAACCAAGCCAAAACCAAAACCCACGAGATAGACAAATCCAAGTCTATCAAAATGATAGGTACTCTCAGGCAGCATAACCACCATCATCATCCTCAAGGCCTGAGATCCTTTCAAAATAGAAACCGCATTCCAAAGCACAAATGGTCTAGATGTCTAATAACGCTCAGGCCAGCCCCCCCCCCCGCCCACACAGACTTCTTTCCCGCCAAACTACCTAGCTCCCAAGACTGCTCTGTGCACCATACTGTATGCTCGCTAGGCGGGTAGGGCTATCAGCCTAAGTCTCGACCCAAAACAACATAAACCTGCGTGTATAGAAAGAGAACAAAAAAAGAAGAAGTCACTGTCTCCCCTAAAAGCCATGCAATGGGCTACGAGTCACCCCTTTCCAGAGGATTATCCAATAGCTCGGCTCTCCATGCATTAAGCTTTTTTTCTTTTTCCCTCGTTCGGATTATAAAGCTTATTTAGCTTTAAGAGGTAAACATCTAAGATTCGCTCTCTCCAATGCCCAAGAGGAGGGAGGGAGGGTTGGAGGGAGTACAGTGCTAACCAATTGGCAACCGAATTCGGTTCCCTACAGTAATAAAAATACCTAAAAATCCTGTATTGGCCAGGAAACAATGCAGAGCCCCATACCGTGCGGCACACGGCCAAGTGAAGTAAACTCGGCCCAGTTGAAAAACACCTGAGTTATCAGCACTATCGAGGAGAACATAACAGACTCAGCCATCAGTGGCCGAGTGACTTCGCCTCAGTCCGCAGCCAGTTAACCACCCCTTCCTTTTGCCAAGAAAGGAGCTGAGCAATCAGTGATAAAAAGGGAAAAAGAGGAAGCGCTATTGGCCAGCCATAAGGCTTAGGATGAAAAAAGATTCCCGCTTATAGTGTTTTTCACCTGAAATACGAGCCAAGGAGAAATAATCGCAAGGATAAGGCTTTGAACCCGCCCTGCTTACCCGGGAGATCTACTCGAGTATTGGCGGATGCACTATGTCTCAGGTACTTTTCTCGTACGAAAATGAGAGGGCGAGGTCCATATGGAGCTGGAAGCTACAACTCAACTTACTGCGCGGTATGCTCACATCTGTTTGGTTACCGATACCAAGGTTCCTACCAAAAGGTTACTAGGTTCTCGATCTCGTAATCGCTAAAGGCCAATCATTGCTGGCACAGCGCTAACCTAACGATCAGGAAAAAACCGGAGTTCGCTCAGACTCAGATCGGATCCGTTACCAGTGCTACATCTGTATCAAAAACCGACCAAACTAGCCTAACCAGGCAGCTTCGCTGTCATCTCCCATCACTCAAGGGCTCTATGCTCTATCATTGGTACCTGCCGAGCCCAAGCTCGGGAACCTGGAAAAATAATTAATACAAGGCCCTAACCTAAGCCTTGTTTAGTAGAGTCTATGACTTTGAAGATTGCCAAGCTACTATCTAATGGTAAAAGCAGGCGTAGTAGAGGTTTGTAGATTTCTAATAAATGAAGCAGCGGAATTACGTCTGGACCGCGCTCGAGTAGACTTCCCATTTCCTCCTCTTGCCGACTTTCCGTTTACCTATTTTCCGCATATTTTGAGAGGAGGTTCCTCATGGCAGACACTGCCCCACCCCTATAACCTCCAGCGAACAAGGCATGATGATTCAGCTGATGATATCTAAGTAAGTGTCCAGGTCACGTGTCAGTGAAAATACAACATTACTGAACCTAAGAGATGAGTACTGAAGCATAAAGGCACAAAAATGCATCTGCTATACTCACAATTGATAAAGCTTCAGGCGGTCCTCGTACTCTATTACCGGTTCGGATTTTGGAATAATTTTATGATACTCGTTGAAGAATGCCGTCCCGAACCCACCAAACATCCTCATGATTCCCATCTCGTATTCGTTGTGAGCATAACACGCCTTGCCAACGCCATGGATCAATATCGTTCTAGATAATTGGGCTCCAAAGGTACGTATGAATAACTCACCGAAGGATCGTAAATAACGTCCTCAACCGTACTATCATCCTGCGCCCCTCCAGTAATCCCGCCAGAGGCGTTCCCGCTCCACAAGTCCCCATGCACAAGCGAAGGTTTGACGTCTTTCAGTTTACCCAACAACCTTGGAACAACTATTTCCACCGTCTGCTCGACGTACCGCCTCAGTTCTGAATCAGGACCATTCTTACGTTCGCTCTCTTCCAGTATCATCATAAGGCGTCGTTTCCCAAAGAAATCAGACCAAGTATCCTCCCAGGTATTATCCTGAACCGTAGAGCCACAGCAAGTAGGAACAGGGAAACCAAACTTCCCCGAATACTTTTCTGGGATAGGTGCACTGTGTAGTCTTGCAATCTTGGAAGCTAGAGATTCGCCCTTGGAGGACCTTGAAGGGAAGAGGTCCAGGAAATCTGTGGCTAGATAAAATCGATCCGAACCTTCACCAAGGGGCCCATGCGAGAATGCCCCGGGACATAAATTTGGCACAGCTTCATGTATTGCATTCAATGATTCGTACTCCCCTGCCGTAATGCATAATTGATTAGCACAATGCACTAAACATAACGGGTATAACAACAAGACTTCTATAACAGCAAACCTCGAAACATAATCTCCGCATTCCTGCCAGTACCCGTCTTCACAAAGATCATCTCCTTCTTCCCATCCTTAGTCTCCGTTTCGATCTTGAACGTGGATGCAAACCCGCTGCCCCCATGAGATTTCACCGTCGAGGTACCGGGGTTAAGCGATAAGGCAGCAAGGAGCGCGGGGGTGATGTTTGTCCTTGGCATCCTATGTTGATCACCTATATCTTCTCTATTGTTTAAAGGTTTCGTATAGTTGTTGGTGTTGAGGCTCTTCAGAGGCCGCAAATACGGTGATGTCATAATGTTACTCCCTCCCACACAATATTGCCGATATTATAGACTATGTACGATCTTAACGACAAATGTCGTTGACACCCCCCGATACACCAGGGGTGGCTGATTTTAAGCACTCACAACTTGTCTAAAAGCAATATAGAATTAACAAAATCAATGCCATAGCATAGGCAATTCCCTAGACTTTCTGGATAGAAAATATGAGATTTTTTCCACTCCACTATGAGAGCTGAGAGCTTGGGATCTAGATTAGATATTGTTGCAATGTACGAGTACCGTACTAGCTAGCACCTTTCATATGGGAAACACATAAAATTCAAGGTATCATACCTTTTGCTCACCATCATTATCTCCAACATTGCACCATGGGTATTAAGTAATAGAGCTTGCCACTTATGAATGATAATACCTAGATCACTCTAAAGGCTCTAAGATATTTTTAATTTTTTTTGCAATCAACAGAGCTGAGATTTTGTGAAGCGAAAATGCCTATTTTCGGTGTGAAACGGGGTGCCTACGACTTTTGTCGCCAAGATCGTGCCGCAGGTAAACTCCGCCAAGGTATCAATGTCACGTGATAGCGGGTTTGTTGTAAAACCAGCACCAGTGAGGGCTGAGGCACGATCTAGATATCATACTCGAGTACAGTGTGTAACAGGACAATGAAGCCAACAGGGCAATAGGGACTTTGCGATTTCGCATCCAGAGTCAAATCCTCGCAATCTGGTTGGTCCGTAACCGCATTTACCTCACGTCTAACTTTAGAGTCTTTTCGCAAAATTAAATATCGCGTCTCCGTGAGCATAAGAACTGCCGGTAAGTGAGTTGATGAGTAAGTCGGCTTCCTCTTGGCGGCCGCAGCCGGGGTTTGCCATGCCCGACATTGCCCTGCTTGTCCGGGGCAATGTCCCGTCGCGCTCTGTACTCGTACAATTTAGAGCATATAGAACCCGAACATTTGAGTCCGAATTTTGTATAGGCGGTCGGACAATTCGCCATACAAATTTTTTTTCCCTGTGTTCGGGTTCTATGCCTATAACTTGTGCCGGCGCTCGTGCGGCCAAGTTGAAGCCGGAACCGATGTCCGGCAAGGAATTACGGAACAGTTATCCACGGTTAGCCGGCCAAATATGTCCCTATCTGCTCCGGTTAATATGTTCCTGCCCTTGGGCTTGTGTCCCGCCTCTGATGTTGGGCTTCAACTCGGCCGCACGAGTACGGTACAGTAGGCTCCACACCCAGCGTCCATAACTTATCCCTTTCACACGGTCCGAATCGAGGCACTGGTATCATATCGCAATAGTGAATAACTACTTCACAATAGAGCTGCAGCCCCGTTTGAGTAACCTGCCTATGGAAGGCTGACCCGTGGTATTCACCCCTCCCGAACGAAGAGTCTTTAAAGTCGCATCTCAGATACAGTGCACTTCAACACATGGCAAAGGAATATTTCAACTGAAGCACTTCCCACCTAAAACAATCCCTACCTTCGAACTAAGGAACTAAGACTCCTCAACATTTTTTAGATAGCTAATAAATATCAACAAACTGGAGATCCAGCAAATAGAAAATAGTCTTTAAATTTGGGTGCATCGTACAAGCACCCGGCGGCATGGTTTCGCACAAGAGAGGGATAGTTAGCCAGCAAAATAATCCCTGTCTCGTACATATACATCCCTCTGAACGCAGTGCTTGTGTTGGGACTCAAGAGCTGCACTGGCCATTAGCTGTTGAAACTGCCTACGTAGGGGCACACTGGCCGCATTGAGACACCAATTGATATTTATTACTAACAAAATGAGTGTGGTTATCATAGTAGTTGAGTTTGAAGTTTCTTTCGCTAGATACTGGTAATAGACAAGAGATTTTTCAAACTCAAACTCCCCAACGCAATGCAGCGCAGGCCCAGACTACTCACCAGAAATCTGATATGCGGCACCTGTGCAAGGGCCAAGGATAAAAAGTGATATAGAGCAGGGGTGTTGATGTGGAAACGGAAGCCTTCCGTGGTCCAACGAGGGTCTGGAGAGGGTTATTTTTGATAGATGCATTGAACTGGAGCCCAGGTATGATACCTCACCCATCAATTATATCATAGTTCTCTAAAGCTGACCAAGACAAGAGAGAATAGAGATCCTCTGAGGGCGATGCCCCTAAGTGCACCCCGCTGGTAAAATTTTAGTTGTGCGCCGTACCATCATTTTATCCTCAGCCCTTGTGCCCTAACTTTGAGGGTGCTTCGCCCATGATACGGGACGGAATCCGTATCACTGAACGATCGTATGTCGTAACCTTCTCTGGGACATCTCAGGCTTACCCACCCAACCGCCCCAACTCACACAATACCGGTACGACACCGGAGGAGAGTCTTTGGCGGGGCAGCTGTCACTTTTGATTTACTAGCGCTTGTACCGGGGGTTGTGGGTAAATGAAGCGAAGGGGAGTGCGATCGACTCGTATATCGCTTCGGCCACTCAGAGAGCAGCATAGAGCGAGGCCGTTGTAGCAAGGGTCGAAGGTTCGTCTGACTTTCCTCCATCCTCAAAAACAAAAAGCTCAGATTATCCCTTCCTCTGGTTACACTCACCGAATTTTTTAGAGTGGGGCCTAAAATCACCTCACATATACTCACCCTATCCCCTGTTAGTAGACCGGCGAGATAATGAAAATTTCGTGTCGGCCCTGTCAGTTTCTGGGATGTACTCGAGTAGATGACTTAGGAGAGCCTGACCTTTCTCCCTCGGTACGGCCACGTCCCTAAAGTCCTCATACCCTTCTTTATATCTCAAGAGCAATACCTATTAACAATAACGGAACAGCAACCGCCTTCCAGAAAACCGTTGTCAGATATGCCTCTAGGGATATTGTAAACTTTTACCACAAATAGTTCTACCGATCAACAAAAGAAGAGGACCAACGAAGTGTCTCCAGGCGCTAGTACTTGGAAGGGTACTGGAGTATTGGAAAGCGCTATAGTAGTCTTCAACGGGGGAAGGACGAAGACTAGCGGGTAACAAACACGAGTATTTGCAAGCAAAAAAGCGAATTCTCCAAAGTGGTGTAACAAAAAAGTACCCGCTACCACCGATTTTCGCTGTGCCCCCATTGGAGATTGTGCCGATACTAGTATTCCTCAGCGATAGTCTGAAGTCTACGCATCTGCGAAATTTTGATTATTGATAAGAAGTTGCCTATCAATCCCTGTCTCAGGGGCGGATGGAATTTTCCCTGTCTTGCTAGTCTGGGATAACGGTACGGTGATGGCATTCTAAGCTACCCTATGGACTGGACGGATGAGATATGCAGATTCCTCGCCTTCCTAATCCGGGTGCTGCCCAGTGGCTGCCTAGCAAATAAATCATGAGATATCCGCACTGTTTTTGTAGAAAAGCCACCGAGCCACACAAGTTATGGTACCGTATACGGAAGGCGAGGAACCTGCCCATCTCATTAGTCGATAGGGCACGGGTAGCTTCTCCAAGGAGATAGTTCACCAGTATATGTCAGCACCTTAGAACCTACCCTCATAACAGCCAACATCAACCAATACCGGTATTTCAGCATAACGGCACCTACAGACTGAATTTTTAAAATTCCCTTTGTAAAGCTTTCCTAATTAGTTATTGGGACATATTTACAGAGTGATTTTCTTTTTAGTTTTTTTTTAGTTGGGGCTGTCAAAGGTTGTCTGGGATGGCGGGCAGTGAGGTTTGTATGATATGGAGAAAAAAGGTTTGCTGAATAATTAGCTAAGGAAGTTCCTAATGCCGTAGGTATACGGTACTATCGTACATTAGGACTAGCATTCTTGATTCGGCATGAGACTCGGGGTTGGTTCTAAGGTGCACAACAAGAGCTAGGGGAGATGTTTCTCACAAGACAGGGACTATTTCGCGGGTTAACCTAAATTAATTGTCCACTACCGGTGACTCTCCAGTGGACACTTGTACCGGTACCTGTGTGATAGAACATCATAAATCAAAAGGGACAGTTTCCCGGCCCTGGACTCTACCGAAAACACCGTCTGCCGTTAAGTTACCGGTGTCCTATGCACTCAGCATCGGGGATCAACCATTCAACCCGCCGTCCTCCTAGTCCTCTCCGGCACATGAGGGTAAGTTACAAAACCACTTCCGTGCCCCACCAAAGCATCCGCTACGATTTAGTATAGCAAGCAGTCTAACTTACTCAAAGGGTCGTTGGACATCGGAAAACATAACCTTGTCTTCCGAGAGATTCGTATGGGATCAGCAGAAATAGTTCTTCGGATTTTTACTGACCCCCCCCCCCGAGCGCCCGTAAGTGCTAGTAGCGGTACTCAGTACTTGCAATAGTTCCACGATAGAGAGCTCCTGCCAAGTGAAAAAAGAAAGCTTTCCCGACTTGGTCGGTCATCTGGTCATCATTCCCGAGCCCAAATCAAGCCAAACCAAACCTAACGAGCAGACGAAATCCCCATCTTATAAGCCTTCCCAACAAAAAGGGGCATCTACTGCAATACAATACGGTTCCGTATCGCGCTCGGGTGCCTTGCCTAACTCATTGGGGTATTCTCGGAAAACCCCTCATCAACTCCGGACCCAGCGATCCACCTACAGCACGCATGGCTATAAGTGTTGGCTCCGAACTGCGGCATACTAGTAACGTACTAGTACTGCTGCCAGGACTGTACCTTTCCATCATCGTCAACTAGTCCGCATGTTCCAATTGCCGCAAGACAAGGACTTTTGTGCGAATCAATGGATAGGACGCCCATTAGTGTAATAATGTGTTTATCGGCATTACCACCGTGACTACGAGTACCTGCTCGGTTAGTACGAGGGGACCTGGGAGATTGGTACGTTACTGAATCATGGGCAACACGGCACAAGAAGACATAATCTGCCCCACTAGCTCAAACGAAAAACGAAATCTTATGATAATGGGGAAAAGGTTATCTATATTCTGAGAGCCTGTGGTGTAGCGAAGCAAAACCTTAACCTTACTAAATAGGGAATCATTCATGTTTAAAAAGCTTGGAGAAGGGGAAAGGGAAGGTATGTTTTTACCCCAACTCCTGCAGTGTGGGGAAGCGAACTCTAACGTCAGAAGTACAAGTACCGTACAATACAGTACCTGCCAAGACCACAGTCGTAACTTATGGGGAACAATACGGTACCCCCAATCCACTTCGAGCAAACACAGCCACATCTCCGCAATCTCTAGCTAAAAAAAAAAAACCCTTGGGAAACCCCGTACGACACCATACTGTACGCAATCCTCCCGCATCCAATACAAACGTGCAATGCCGCTTCTACTCGCAATGTCGAAGCGTTTTTAGAAAAGACTACTATTACATACCACCCAAATTCGATGCTTCCTGTAGGTTACGAATATATGGTATTGTCAAATTCGAGAAAAAGTGCCAAATTTGGGTGGTATGCAATAGCAATCCTTTCTAAAAACGCTTCGACACTGCGAGTACAGTACGGTACGTTCCCATCTATCCTTCCGTCCTCGCAACCAATCAACCTCGCACCAATCAGCGACCCCACACCCCCCCCCCCTCTCCTGCTCCCCCTCCCCGAAAAAACAACCCC